>VOFJ01002982.1_pt1 | contig 276213 bp, 300 predicted proteins | sample 5384081 | NCBI WGS metagenome assembly VOFJ01 (sample SAMN12384729, study PRJNA508395) | human gut metagenome | isolation source: healthy gut I | host: Homo sapiens | reverse complement strand
GCTTGTGCCATTACACTCTGCGGCCGGTTACCGCCAATCGGCCTGAGCGCACCTTTAGGCCTCCGTTACTCTTTTTGAGGCGACCACCCCAGTCAAAACTACCTGCTATGCACATGTCCTCCTGCCGGGGAGTTAGAGACCAGATGTGCGAAGGCGTCGCATTTTCAACGTTGCCCGCGGACACTGGCGTGCCTTGTTTCAAGGCCTCCTGACTATCCTACACATCGAGCACCCGGTCACAATGCAAAGCTGCAGTAAGGTTCACGGGGTGGCTTTTTTTTCGTCCGTTGCGGGTAATCGGCATCTTCACCGATACTACAAAAATTTCACCGAGCTCACGGTTGAGACAGTGTCCGGATCATTACACCATTCGTGCAGGTCGGAACTTACCCGACAAGGAATTTCGCTACCTTAGGACCGTTATAGTTACGGCCGCCGTTTACCGGGGCTTCAATTCAAGCCTTCTCATCGCGATGAGCTCTCCTCTTAACCTTCCGGCACCGGGCAGGTGTCAGGCTGTATACTTCTTCTTTCAAAAACTTTGCACAGCCCTGTGTTTTTGTTAAACAGTTGCCTGGACCTATTCTCTGCGCCTCGCCAAAAGCGAGGACCCCTTATCCCGAAGTTACGGGGTCAATTTGCCTAGTTCCTTAACCGTGAATCTCTCGAGCGCCTTGGTATATTCTACCCGACCACCTGTGTCGGTTTGCGGTACGGGCCCTGCGGTCTTTATAACGCTTAGCGGATTTTCTCGGGAGTATGCTTACCACCGCTGTCGGCTTGCCCGGGGGCTCGCCGTACTGTCCCGCCTCACCACTCCGGGGGGATTTGCCTCCCCGGCGTTTAGCTACACGGTTCAACGCGCTATTCCGTCAGCGCGCGGGTGTCACTGCTCCGTCTCCACATCACTTGACCGCAGGGGCAACGGACTCTTTACCGTTTGTCCATCGTGTTCGCCTCGCGGCTGCCACTTAGGCCCCGGCTTACCCTGATCCGATTAGCGTTGATCAGGAACCCTTGGTCTTACGGCGAGGGGGGTTTCCCGCCCCCTTTGTCGTTACTTATTCCTACATTTGCTTTTCCGCTGCCTCAGCAGGGGCTCACGCCCCACCTTCTGCGGCCCGCGGAATGCAATACCGATGCCGCTTTTTGGCATCCCACGGCTTCGGCAACGGACTTATGCCCGTGTATTATCCATGCGGGATCACTCGACTAGTGAGCTGTTACGCACTTTTCAAATGAATGGCTGCTTCCCAAGCCAACATCCTAGCTGTCAATGCAATCCCACCTCGTTATTGGCTTCAACTGGGTACCTACAGGATTTAGTTTAGCGGATTTTCTTTGGCAGCATGATTACACGCACTATTGCCTTGTCCCGAGGGACGCGGCATACTATCAGGTTCGATTCTCATGGTGGATTTGCCTGCCAAGATCGACATCTACACCCTTCAACCATCTATTCCGTCAGATGGCGGCACTGTCACTACTGCGTCTCCACGTCACTCCTGAAGGTAGTAACGGAATATTAACCGTTTCTGCCATCGGCATCGCCCTTCGGCTGAGCCTTAGGACCCGACTTACCCTGATCCGATTAGCGTTGATCAGGAAACCTTAGTCTTTCGGCGAGGGGGTTTCCCGCCCCCTTTATCGTTACTTATACCTACATTTGCTTTTCCAGACGCTCCAGAATACCTCGCGGTACGCCTTCGACGCTGACTGGAATGCTCCCCTACCGATCATTTCAATGATCCCACTGCTTCGGTAGACAACTTAATACCCGATTATTATCCACGCCCGACTCCTCGCCTAGTGAGCTGTTACGCACTCTTTAAATGAATGGCTGCTTCCAAGCCAACATCCTAGCTGTCTTAGCAGTCAGACTTCGTTAGTTTAACTTAGCTGTCATTTCGGGACCTTAGCAGGTGGTCCGGATTCTTCTCCTCTCGGGCACGGACCTTAGCACCCATGCCCTCACTCCTGAGGTAAAACTGATGCGCATTCGGAGTTTGTCAAGACTTGATAGGCGGGTGAAGCCCTCGCATCTTATCAGTCGCTCTACCTCACATCAGTAACCCACAAGGCTGCACCTAAATGCATTTCGGGGGGAGTACGAGCTATCTCCAAGTTTGATTAGCCTTTCACCCCTACCCTCAGCTCATCCAGAAGCTTTTCAACGCTTATTGGTGCGGTCCTCCAGCTGGTGTTACCCAGCCTTCAACCTGGCCAAGGGTAGATCACTTGGTTTCGCGTCTGCCCGTACTGACTGTACGCCATCTTCTGACTCGCTTTCGCTTCGGATACGTGTGTCGTCACACTTAACCTTGCCGGCAAAGGCAACTCGTAGGAGGTTCATTATGCAAAGGCACGCCGTCACTCATTAACGAGCTCCGACCGCTTGTAGGCGCACGGTTTCAGGAACTATTTCACTCTTCTGTTCGAAGTGCTTTTCACCTTTCCCCTCACGGTACTGGTTCGCTATCGGTCTCTCAGGGAGTATTTAGCCTTACCGGATGGTCCCGGCAGATTCACGCAGTAATTCCTCGTGCTCCGCGCTACTCAGGATACTACTATGCTTCGACAACATACGAATACGCAACTGTCATGCTCTATGGTCTTTCTTTCCAGAAAGTTCTTCTCCGATGTCTTCATGCAACGACGTAGTCCTACAACCCCGATCATGCCGTAACATGAACGGTTTGGGCTATTCCCCCGTTCGCTCGCCACTACTGGGGAATCATTGTTATTTTCTTTTCCTGCAGGTACTAAGATGTTTCAGTTCCCTGCGTTAGCTCCTGAAATGATCAGGTGGCGTGTCTTCAACACGCCGGGTTGTCCCATTCGAAATCCCCGGATCAAAGGTTATTTGCACCTCCCCAAAGCTTATCGCAGCTTATCACGTCCTTCATCGCCTCCGAGAGCCAAGGCATCCGCCATGCGCCCTTTTTTACTTTCCTTATCCATTCGCTCACACTTGCGTGCCGGCGGGATGATATATACTTTCAGCTCTTTACTACTAAAATTACTGTTTGCTTGTACAATATGTCATAGATCGTTCATCTTCGTTTCTTACGTTTCCGATGGAGTGGAGAATAACGGATTCGAACCGTTGACCCTCTGCGTGCAAGGCAGATGCTCTAGCCAGCTGAGCTAATCCCCCGAATCTCAAGATTCCGTAGTCCCAGGCAGAGTTGAACTGCCGACCTCTACATTATCAGTGTAGCGCTCTAACCAACTGAGCTATAGGACTAAGTTCAACCTAGTCTGTTTCATTAGACCCGGCTTCTTACTTTCTCTCTTCCGTCTTAATACGGAATCATATCTTGAATAAACAACAACAGCAGTACAAAAACAAAAACCTTTACTTTGGATCCTCTCCAGAAAGGAGGTGTTCCAGCCGCACCTTCCGGTACGGCTACCTTGTTACGGCTTAGCCCCAGTCACCAGTTTTACCCTAGGGCGATCCTCGCGGTTACGCACTTCAGGTACCCCGGCTCCCATGGCTTGACGGGCGGTGTGTACAAGGCCCGGGAACGCGTATTCACCGCGCCGTGGCTGATGCGCGATTACTAGCGAATCCAGCTTCGTGGAGTCGGGTTGCAGACTCCAGTCCGAACTGAGAGGGGGGTTTAGGGATTGGCATCCACTCGCGTGGTAGCGGCCCTCTGTACCCCCCATTGTAACACGTGTGTAGCCCCGGACGTAAGGGCCGTGCTGATTTGACGTCATCCCCACCTTCCTCACATCTTACGATGGCAGTCTTGTCAGAGTCCTCAGCATCACCTGTTAGTAACTGACAACAAGGGTTGCGCTCGTTATGGCACTTAAGCCGACACCTCACGGCACGAGCTGACGACAACCATGCAGCACCTTCACACTCGCTATTGCTAGCTGAACCGTTTCCGGATCATTCGAGTGCAATTTAAGCCCGGGTAAGGTTCCTCGCGTATCATCGAATTAAACCACATGTTCCTCCGCTTGTGCGGGCCCCCGTCAATTCCTTTGAGTTTCACCGTTGCCGGCGTACTCCCCAGGTGGAATATTACTTAACGCTTTCGCTTGGCCGCTTGCCGTATATCGCAAACAGCGAGTATTCATCGTTTACCGTGTGGACTACCAGGGTATCTAATCCTGTTTGATACCCACACTTTCGAGCCTCAATGTCAGTTGCAGCTTAGCAGGCTGCCTTCGCAATCGGAGTTCGTCGTGATATCTAAGCATTTCACCGCTACACCACGAATTCCGCCTGCCTCAACTGCACTCAAGACATCCAGTATCAACTGCAATTTTACGGTTGAGCCGCAAACTTTCACAACTGACTTAAACATCCATCTACGCTCCCTTTAAACCCAATAAATCCGGATAACGCTCGGATCCTCCGTATTACCGCGGCTGCTGGCACGGAGTTAGCCGATCCTTATTCATAAAGTACATGCAAACGGGTATGCATACCCGACTTTATTCCTTTAAAAAAGAAGTTTACAACCCATAGGGCAGTCATCCTTCACGCTACTTGGCTGGTTCAGGCCATCGCCCATTGACCCAATATTCCTCACTGCTGCCTCCCGTAGGAGTTTGGACCGTGTCTCAGTTCCAATGTGGGGGGGACCTTCCTCTCAGAACCCCTATCCATCGTTGCCTTGGTGGGCCGTGACCCCGCCAACCAGCTAATGGAACGCATCCCCATCGTCTACCGGAAAATACCTTTAATCATGCGGACATGCGGACTCATGATGCCATCCTGGATTAATCTTCCTTTCAGAAGGCTGTCCAAGAGTAGACGGCAGGTTGGATACGTGTTACTCACCCGTGCGCCGGTCGCCATCGGCCTTAGCAAGCTAAGACCATGCTGCCCCTCGACTTGCATGTGTTAAGCCTGTAGCTAGCGTTCATCCTGAGCCAGGATCAAACTCTTCATTGTAAAAATATTCTTTCAACTGTTCAGTTGATAATCTGCTCAAGGATTCCAAATCTATCAATATCAATAAAATATTGACGGTTCTTGTTTTTTCCGTACACCATATATATATTACATACGGTGCACCGGCTTGTACTACTTGTTTGTTTATCTTAAATCTTTCAAAGAACTCTCATTTATGTCTTGCCATCGTTTCCGAAAGCGGATGCAAAGGTAAGAGATTTTATCGTAACCGCCAAATGTTTTCGAAAGTTTTTTTTGAAAAAGTTTTTTTTTCCGAAACTTCCATAAAAGGCGGGACGTCCATCCTCCCCAGGTCTTATCCGTTCTCGCTCCCTTAGCCCCGCTAAGGTAAGATACTGGGGTGCAGACACTGTCAAGGAAAAACTCTCCTACGTTTGTTTCACCAAGTCAGTCACACACTGTCTGAAGTGCCGCATCTCTCTCGATTGCGGATGCAAAGGTAGACCTTTTAACGATTACCAGCAAACATACGAAGGAAAAATTATCCGGATTTCCTGAAACTTTTTTGTAATACTCTGAATAACAGATGTGTTACAAAGCATGTTTTTATAACGGAGGACACGGGAGGAAAAAGACAGACACATTATAATATTCGCACGCGCGTATAGGGACGGAAAAAAGGAAGGGCCCCATACGAATACAGCAGACGAAAAACAAGAAAAGACGGAAAAACGGAAGGCAAACTTGCAAACTTGCAAAACTTGCAGCACTTCCACACCCACACACGTGCGCGTACATTAATAATGCAACAAAATAATATGTTCCAGAATTCCACTCTATTTCTTTATTGTGATCTGTGAATGACCTGATCTCCCTCCTGTTTTCTTGTTCACGTTTTTTCTCTTTTGTGAAATATATGCGTCTTGATGAGGAGATTCCTTTAAAAGGCCATTACTACAGCCAATGCCGGCTGGAGAACAGCAGGCGGCAGGTCTTCTGGCAGGACAGTGCCTCGGAACAGGATGCCATGCCGTGCGTCTTCATACAGTTCATGTGTTCCGAAGGGTTAGTAACATGTGTTCCGTAAAGTTAGTAACGTGTGGCCCTATACGTTACTAACATACAGGCCTGCACGTTAGTAACGTGTTCCATTTAGATTGATAACGCGTTATTCCTCATGCCGACAGCTTGTTCTCCCCAGGATTGTACAAGCTGTACCAGCATGATTGGCGGAAGGTCCGGCCTATACAAGTACCTGCTGAAGATTCGGGCAGTCATCCCTTTGCCACCTGTGTCTGTCCGATTCCGGTTTCTGTCTTCCACTTTCCTTTTTTCTCCTTATACGGTCCCACCTCTTTCCACCAAAAATCCTGTCACATCTCTCCCTTTTCCCCGCTCCACCTTCTGTGTCCCGTCATACTTTCCTCCATTTCAGCTCTCCCCTGCATCGTCCGTTTGTCCTCCTCCACCGTTGCTTGTCATACCCTCCTTGTACCCTCTCATTTTTCCACATTATAATGTACGCGCACGTGTGTGGGTGTGGAAGTGCTGCAAGTTTTGCAAGTTTGCAAGTTTCATCCCCACTTTATATCATAAAGGGAACTGAAAATAAATAATATTCTAGCATTTAGTCAATGCTCCAATAAACTATATAATTTTTTATTGCTATATTTGTCCTCATCAAATCATCAAAATGAATATAACTTCTACTATCATAACAGCTTCGGACGGAACACCCCTCTCCTTATATGATGTATGCCGATTTCTATCCAAGCAACAATGGAGACACATATTAAAACTATTGGAACAGGAAGGAATACATATAGAAAGAATAGAAGCTTATGAATATCCGGAAGCCCGAGACATCAAACATCTATTTATACGCTTTGAAAAAGAAAAAAGAAGACACTCCTTTTTTATTTACTGTCTCCGGAAATATTCTCTAAACTAACCAACGCGATAATACAAGAATACTCTTCAAATATAAAATAAAAAAAGTTGTACAATCCATTAAATTAGGATGAGATGAAAAATATCAACGGTCAAGGCAATGAAATTACAATTATTTTACCACATAAGAAAATAGATTGTATATCCTCCCATCATGAACAATTCAATCAAATCATCCATCAATCCCATATCATAATTACAGGAAACAACAATCATGTTTCCATGCATTTCGATTCAGAAGAGAATGTTGAAAAACTACTTCTTAACGAAGGTTTTCTATTGATTATCAAGGGAAACGATAACACGGTTAATTTAGGAACAATCATTTTACGCTATTCCAACATACTAGGGATGAGTGGACTAAAACTCATCATCGGCCAGTTGCCCGGTTTGGGAGCTGGTGTTTCAAGAGTTGCCAATAATTGTAGAGTTGATATAGGTAATCGTGTAGTTATCAATGGAGTTACTTTATATTTACAAGAAGATAAATCAAATGTTAGCATAGGAGAAGACAGTCAATTAAGCTGGGGCATTGATATTTGGTGTACCGACGCACATACTATAACAAATTTAAAGGGAGAACCGATTAATTTTGCTCAAAGTATAGAAATAGGCAAGCATGTATGGGTAGGAAAAGATGTAAAGATTGGTAAAAATACAAAAATACCCGATAACAGTATTGTGGGTTGGGGAAGTATTGTAACCAAAGTATTCAACGAACCGAATATAATATTAGCAGGCATCCCTGCAAAAATTGTAAAGAGAGGTATAAATTGGGATCGTAGATGCATTAATAAATACTTACTAGAATAGTATTTAGGGGTCTGAAAAGATAGCTAGTCAGACCCCCGATTTGATAACTATTCCGTTAGAACTGGAAATAAATAAACGGCTGAATATCACTGCTCTTTATCTGGATAACCAAATAAATCAGTACTACCAACAATAATGCCTTTCCCAATAAAGGTAATTTTACAACTCCACGACAACACGCATCCTGCCAACTATCAGGAGCAAAATGTAGCAAATACCCTATTCCCATCAAAACAAACACTTTCCAATAACCTTCTATCAGCTGCATGAATACCTCGGGATGGAAAGCTGTACATATCTGCTTCAACATAACAACCGAAGCTTCAAAAGTCGTATTACGGAAAAATATCCAGCAGAAACAAACAAAATTGAAAGTAATAAGAACTGCAAAAAAATTTACGAATGCCCTTACTGGTAGCCGTCTTAGGCTTATGCAGCAAGTTACGCCAGAATTTCTGTGCAGCCAGTGCTATTCCATGAAATCCTCCCCATATCACAAAATTCCAAGATGCACCATGCCACAAACCACCTAACAACATAGTAAGGCACAAATTAATATAAGTACGTACCTTCCCCTTGCGGTTTCCCCCCAATGAGATATAAAGATAATCTCGCAACCATGTAGAAAGAGAGATATGCCAACGATGCCAAAAATCGGTTATACTATCGGCTTTATAAGGCGAATTAAAGTTCATAGGAAAACGGAAGCCCAACAGCAAAGCAAACCCGATAGCCATATCACTATATCCGGAAAAGTCACAATAAATCTGTAAAGCATACCCATATACACCAAACAAATTCTCAACCCCGGAATAAAGAGCCGGATTATCAAAAATACGTTCCACAAAATTTACACTGATATAATCGGAGATTTCAGCTTTCTTGAATAATCCGCTGATGATAAAAGAAAACACCGGTACCAAACATCTCCGAGGAAACAAACAGCGGTTGCCTGATTTGAGGAATAAAATCGCGGGCACGTACAATAGGACCCGCTACCAGCTGTGGAAAAAAAGACACATAAAATGTATAATCCAGCAACCTGTTCAAAGGAACCAGCTCACGACGGTAAACATCTATGGTATAACTTAAAGACTGGAAAGTGAAGAACGATATTCCCACCGGCAAGAAAAATATCCAACGGCTGGAATTTCCCATTCCACAAAAGGAGCCAGCATCTGATAAAAGAAATTGGTATACTTGAAATAACAGAGCAATCCTAAATTTATTCCCAGACTTGCCAGCAGCAAAACCCTCCGTTTCCATTGAGTTTCGGTATTCGCCATACGCCCTGCCAGCAAGAAATCCGTCACTGTCACCACCCCCAGCAAGAAAAAATAAAAACCGCTACTCTTATAATAAAAATAATAAGAAAACAGCGTTACAAAACAGGATGCGTGCCGTATCCTTCTTCTGCAATAACATATAAATCAGGCTAAAGCCTAAAAACAGAAACAAAAACAAGCCGCTGCTAAAAATCATCGGTTGCTTGGCATTATAAGTCAATACTTCAGCCAGTTTACTCCAATCCAGTTGCCACATATTCATTATACGCTTTAATCAGTGCCTGATGTAATAAATTACCTTGTAAACGATATCCATCGGGGTGAAATGAATGCCATCCGCACGAAGCATGTGGTGCTTCGTCCAGTTACGACAAGCATCTGTCTTTCCTCCTACTATATTATACATATCCCAAACTGCCATTTTATTCTCTTGTGCATACTCCTTTATAATACGCGCCGCCGTTACGGTTCTCGGATTAATGGTACGTGCACGACGACGTCCCACGTATGCTCCGGGAGGTGTAGTCAGTAAAAAAGCCGCTTCAGGACAGGCTGCTTTCAACATACCCAACAGTCTGCCTATCTGCATTTTGTGAGCCTGAGCCAGATAACGGCGGCTATGTGCCTCATTGGTTCCAAAAGAAACAATAATCAGATCGGGATGCAAAGAAGCTATTTCTTTTATTTTTTTTCATCATCAGAAAAAGTAACAGAAGTAGCTCCATTAATGCCAATCATATGATAAACAATACCCGGTTCGCCCGTCTCATGTGCCAACCCTTCGGTACGATATGAAATGGTATCAGGATAAACAGCCTCAGCACCAAAATCATGTTCCAGACAACGACGGGTTATTAATGGATAAAGATGCCCCCGCACATGAGAATCACCTATATGGACTATCCGTACCGGTCCTGTCATATCATTCAGCTTTTGAAAGAAAGGAGAAAGCGAACGGTTCTCATCTTCTATCACATTATCCAAAGAATGAGTAAAACTCGCCGGAAGTGAATCATGTACTGTTATCAGCCGCATACCACGATGCATTTCCTTTGTTTCACCGGGTATGCGAAGCGGCTCCAACGGCCGGGACAATGCCGGAATAGCATCCTGAGCATAAAGACATGGAAACAGCAAGAACAAAAACAATACCATTGCTATACCGGACAGACCAAGAAATCTGTTATTCCTCCTCATAAGCTTTCCGTCTTTCATATTGCTCTTTGCCATACATCAGTGTTTCAAATAAGATACCTGCCAAATGCTTGCCTCCCTTAAAATTGATATGGGTATAATCAAGATTCGCCATTTTTTGCCCGATCATATCGACAATGCTTCCTTGACCTCCCATTGCCTCATACATATTCCAAAAAGCGATATGGCTATCAGCCGCAATGGACTGTTGATAACGGATAAGATTCTTGACTCCGGGCATGGTGCGGAGATCTCCATTCTCGTTTTTATATTCACGGTCACCCACACTGACCAGTAAAATGCTGGTTTCAGGAAAAGCTGTCTTCAAATGTTCTATCACCGAAAGCATCCCTTTCTTATAGCCATCGTATTTTACTCCCCGTTCCGTAGCCACATTCAAACCATATTGGACCACAATCAAATCGTATGGACGAAGACGTTGGAAATCGCAAAGCGTATGTAAAGGAATACTACGTAAATGAAGCCCACTGCTACCACGTACGCTAAAATTATCCAAAAGATATTCCCTGCCTGCCGTCCATAGCCACTCCATAGAAAGTAACAGAATCAGCTTGTTCCACACTCCACCGTACTTGTCCTATCCTTCCTCTCACCGAAACAGCCTGCACACCTCCTGTTCCTACTTCCTCATGTAACTCTCCTTCCGCAGCATTATTCACTTTAGAACGGACAGCGGCAAAACCTTTATTCAGGAAATAAAAAGTAGAAACCTCACAGGTATCCAGTCGGGAAGCGTATTTACTCTGTCCTTTCAACTGTACATAAGCACCTTCACGAGAAAAAAAATAATGTCCGGAAATATCTTGCTGCATTTTATCAAAACCAACGGAGTCATTGGATGAATGACTGCTCCATCCCCCAAAAGTATGGCGTACCGTAGGACGGTAACCGCTGATGGAAGAGGTTACAGGAACATATCCCACTCCGCAACCACCAAATTCTTGTTGAAGCATTTCGCGCAAATCGGCAGTAAAAATATCAGCTTCTATAAAAGAATCACCGAAGTAAGCGATGCGTACAGGGCGTTTCATGGTTTTCACTTTGGAAAGTGCCTCATAAAAATGTTTCATTCCCCGCATGGTGGAATCCGAATAATCCTCAATACAGGTAATACCCGTTTTACATGTATCCACAAAAATAGGTTTTACAGGAGGAGGAAGGACAATGGTGTCGGAATCACATACTTCTTCTTCCACATCCGGACGGATATCAGCCAGCAGGTCCACCTTGCGCAACGGTTTGCCTCCCACCGACATGGGGGGAAGGAAATACAGCCCCATTAACGCTCCTACTACGATACAAGTGAGAAGAAAAGTAGCCGGTATATAGTTTTTCATATTGCTATATTTGTAAATTAACCGCAAAAGTAGTGATTTTTTTAGACGGAGTACTTCATGATAGAGGCTAAAAAAAAAAAAAGACTGCGCCAGAAAGAGGGCAACAGTCTTTTTTCTTTAATGATGAAAAGACAGATTCAAATCGTCTTTTTCTATGTTCCACACAAAAGCACGTAATCCCAATTGTTCGGTTTCCTTATCCATTTTATGCAAGGCGTCCAATAAAGGCTCCACTTTGGTATCATCTACCACTGTCATAATGGCCGAGCACATACTGGGCCACGCGTGACTGCCATAATGCGGTTCTCCTTTTTTACAGAGCCGCGCCCCTGCAACTGCTGCCAATAACTGAATCCACGACAATTCTGACGGTCCAACAACGCCAGAATACGTTCGTAAAAAAGCTTGGTCGAAAGTGATGAAAACTGATTTCATTATTCCATTTTTTATTTTAAGTTCTGTCATCCGGTCTCCTATTCATTTCAATCCGGATAACAACTATATTAATTATTCTTTTTTTTGCCTTTGGTCATCTCCGTCTTCTTATGTGCTTGATAATAGTCATTCAGTTCACGGGAAGCTTTCATCTTCTTACGGTTACGCTTGATACCTGTACCCGCAAATGAACAGTAGAGCACCGGAACCAAAATCAAGGTGAGCACGGTAGATACAGTCAAACCACCGATTACGGACACCCCTAAAGGCTGCCACATTTCAGAACCTTCCCCTCCTCCTATCGCCATCGGCACCATGCCCAGAATAGTGGTCAAAGTGGTCATTAAAACCGGACGTAAACGACTACGACCCGAAACAACGACCGAATGAATAACAGACATACCCCGCTCACGACATAAGGTAATGTAATCAATAAGCACGATACCATTCTTCACTACGATACCAATCAACATGATACCTCCCAACAAACTCATGACATTCAATGTAGTCCCCGTTCCATACAATGCCATCAATACCCCACTGAATGCAAACGGAATAGAGAACATAATGATAAACGGATAGGTCAGAGACTCAAACTGGGCAGCCATTACAATAAATACCAATATAATAATCAAAACAGCCAAAGTTCCCAGATCGCTGAATGAATCCTGCTGATCCTCATAAGACCCTGCCACCTGGATACTGATACCGCCAGGTAAATCCATCTTATCAATAATAGACTCACCCGCTGCCACCACACTACCTAAAGGCGCACCTGAAATCACAGCAGATACTGTTACAATACGTTCACGGTCTTTACGTTCAATAGTAGGAGGAGCTGAACGCTCCACTACCGTGCCGATATCTTTCACCCGAATCGCTTTACCTTCATTGGTATAAATCAGAATATTCTCCAAACTTTCAATACTGGTACGGAACTGGGGAGCATAACGCACCTTGATATCATATTCGTCACCATCTTCCCGATAGTAAGAAGATAAAGCACCATTAACACGGTTACGCAGATACAAAGCTGCTGTAGAAAGATTCAAACCATGTAAAGCCAATTTTTCACGATCAAAATCCACTTGATATTCCGGCTGATAATCCTGACGGCTGATATTCACCTCAGACACACCGTTCACTTTCAATAAAGCTTCTTTCAATTCAGCTGCAGCTTTATCTGTCTCTGTAAAATCATATCCATAGATTTCAAAATCGGCAGTGGCCTGTCCACCCATGCCTCCACTGCTACCACCCAGGATAACCTGAGCTTTATCCAATTCGGGATAGGCTTTCAGATCCTCACGCATACCATCGCAGACTTCTGCCAACGTAACAGAACGTTGATCGGGATTATAAAGGTTGATATCGAATGAAATGATATGGCTACCATTATCCTGAATAGAAGCCCAAGTATTATCTGCATCAGCCTGTCCCACAGTATAGTTACAGATACGCATCACCCCTTCATATTTCTTCAGCCACTTTTCGGTCAATTCCTGAGCCAATGCCTGGGCACGTTCTACGCGAGCTCCGATAGGCAATTGTAATTGAACAGAAATACGACTGTTGTCTTGTGACGGAAAAAACTCTGTACCAATTCCTTTCGCACAAATCAGGCTCAGCAGAAAGAACCCGAAACAACCGGCAATAATAGTCCTGCGGTGACGAACAGCCCAGTTCAAACGTTTCTGATACCAGTTATCCAACCCGTCCAACGCACGTTCTATCGGTTTGTAGAATGTGACAAAACACTTGCTTTGTTTTTTTTGCAAGCGAAGCATCTGCGCACACATCATCGGAGTAAATGACAGCGCCGAGATAGTAGAAATAGTCATAATGACACACATCATCCAGCCCAACTGACGGAACAAAACTCCCGACATACCACTGACCATCGTCAACGGGAAGAATACCGCAATCATGGTCAATGTGGATGCGATAACAGAAATTGCCACCTCATTTGTTCCATGGATAGCCGCCTGTTTCGGCTCGGGCCACGCTCGATATGGGTCGTTACGTTTTCCAAAACAACAATAGCGTCATCCACCACATTACCAATCGCAATAGAAAGGCACGACAAAGAAATAATATTCAGAGATCCCCCATCCGTGATAGCCAAATAAATAAAGGAGGCAATCAATGACATGGGGATAGTGATACAGATAATCACCGTAGCACGCCAACGACCTAAGAAAACAAATACCACCAAGACCACAAACAGAATGGCATACATAATAGTTTCCGTCAAACTGTCGATGGTATTCAAAATATTATCCGAAGTGTTCACAATAACCCCCAGTTTCACATCACTGGGCAGTGACTTCTGTAACTTAGGCAACTGCTCCATTACTTTCCGGGAAATGTTCACTGAGTTTGCTCCCGATTGTTTCTGTACAACAATCATGGCTCCCTGCACCCCGTTATTATAGGTTTCCTGAGCACGTTCTTCTACAGAATCGACTACCGTTGCCACGTCACGCAAATACACCGAAGCACCATTGCGTATACCCACTACGATATTCTCCATTTCTTTCGGGTCCTTGAATTCTCCTTCCACACGCAAGGAATAGGTATTACTGCCCACATCGAAAGTTCCACCCGGAGTATTCTTATTTTCAGCCCTGACAATGGAACTGATGGTCTCAATCGTCAGATCATACGCTTCCAGTTTGTTGGGATCACAATAAATATTCACCTCACGCTTCGGCGCACCGGCAATGGACACCGTTCCCACACCGGGAACACGAGCCAAAGGATTTACTACATTATCATCCAATATCTTATACAGAGCCGGCTGACTTTCTTCTGCCTGAACGGACAACAGCAGGATAGGAATCATATCCGTACTGAACTTAAAGATAATCGGAGTATTGACTTCATCGGGAAGTTGTGAACTCACCATATCCAATTTATCACGCACATCATTAGTCAACACATCAATATCATAGCCATATTCGAATTCCAAAGTGATAACTGATATATTTTCTGAAGACTTGGATGTAATATGTTTCAAATTACTAACCGAGTTCAACGTATTTTCCAACGGACGGGTTACGTTGTTCTCTATATCGGAAGCACTGGCACCCTGATAAAGATGTCATAACCATAATGGTATTGGTATCAATATCTGGATACAAGTCTACCGGAAGTTTCGACAATGAGAACAGACCAAAGATTGCTACGGCCAAAAAGCATAGCGAGGTCATAATCGGTTTTTTAACCGCTCCTTCGTATAGACTCATGTTTGTTAAATTAAAAATTGAGAACTAAAAAATCATATATAGGTAAATAAATATAGAGTATTATCAACTAACTCTCAATTTTTAATTTACTGCCACTTCCACACCATCGGCCAAACGGGTCTGACCGGCAACCACCACCTGCGAATTATCCTCCACCCCGGAAATCAATTCATATTCGGTTCCCATCCGACGTCCCAATTCTACTTTATTATAGGAAACCTTACCGTCTTTGTAGACATATACATAACGGTCGCCCGAACCGGCACGTTTCACAATAGCCTGATCAGGAACCACCACATGCCGCAATGTACCAAAGCTCACAGTCACACGGCCAAACATTCCCGGACACGTATACGCTGACGGGTATTAGCCAATTTTACCTCTACAGGAAAAGTATGAGTAGCAGCATCAATAGTAGGATAAACCAAACTAACTTTTCCTTCGAATTCCTCATCACCATACACATCAAATTTCACCTTTACGGTCATACCTTTAGTTACTTTCGGGAAATAAGGTTCGGATACATTAATCAACAGTTTAACCGGAGTGATCTGTTCAATGACCAACACAGGAGTGGAAGCGGAAGAATATAAATCACCGTTATCAAAATTACGTGCTGTAACCACTCCATGAATAGGGCTTAACAACTGCGTATTCTCCAACAAATTATTATAGGAAGTACGACGTACATCTAAAGCTGTTTTTGCTGCATCCCATTCAGATTTGGAAGCTCCACCCACTTTGTACAGTTCATCCATACGTCTGAATTCCGTTTCTTCATTTTCTAACTGCAATTTCATTTGTTTCAGATTTGCCGCATCCATCTGTACTAATTTCTGTCCCTTGGATACATGATCTCCCACTTCAACAAAAATACGGTCTATACGCCCGGGAGAGGTCGGAGCTATATTATTTTTCGCTTCCGCTTCAACAGTGGCAGTATATTCCTCTATCTGATCTACATCGCGGGAAGTTACGGAAGCAAGCCGGACTACCGGTTTGTCCTCCATAGCGGTATCAGCAGCTTCCTTACTCTCCGTTCCACCTGAACATGCCCCCAGCATAGTTACCACCAGCCAAGCTACGAATTGAAAATATTTTCTCATACTGTTATCTTTATGTTAATGTATTATTGTTCCGTTACTTCATCAATGCCTAAGACTAAATCCAAATCAGCTTTAGCTACCAGATAGTCATAGATGGACTGGTTATAAGTCAGTTGGGCCTCTGTTAAAGCCACTTCCGAACTATTCAATTCCAAGATAGTTCCTTTTCCAACTTCATATCTTTTTTCGGCAATAGTACGCCCTTTCTCCGCCTGAAAGACAGCTTCTTTATTACTTACCACCTGTTCCGTACTAGCGGCCATATTATCCAAATAACCGGTAGCTTGCATAGTGAGTTGCCGCTCTGTATTGATACGGTTCTCTTCCAGTTGTTTCATCTGGATACGGGTCTGTTTCAATTGAGTAAAATTACTTCCTTTGAACAAAGGAATGCTTAGATTCAGGCCGATAGTAGAATAGGGCCTCCAATCGTATTCCTTGAACTTGAAATTATCATTCATTGAAGTATACATATATTGGAAACTGGCAGAAAGGGTCGGCATAAAATTGGTATACTGCAACTTCAGCGTCTGCTTTAATTGCAATGCATTCAGTTCCAATTGCTTCAACGTACTGTTATTTGTCAAATTGTCTGGACGAGGCATTGCCTGACGAGTAAACATAGACATTTCATAATCCTTCAGATTGCCTTCAACCGCTACCTTTACATCAGACTCCATTCCCATCAAGACCTTCAACTGCAAATTTGCCAAATTCACTCCGTTACGGGCAGACACCACGGTAGGTTTCAAGCTGCGCATCTGCACATCCGCACTAATCTTATCATATTCACTGACAGTCCCCTGTTCATATTTAGCTTTCACCACATTATAATTATCTTCACTCTGCTTATAACTTTTAAGCAGCACTTCATAACTGTCCTGTGCCAAAAGCAACTGAAAAAATGCCTTGGTCACTTGATTTACCATATCCAGACGTGAAGCACGTGATTTCTCTACCGCCAGGTTCACATCTGTACTTGTCAAACTGATACTTTTGTAAAGAGCAGGAGCAAAGACAGGCAGACTGACAGACAGACCACCACTATAAGTATTATCTGTACCGACTTCAATCACCTCTCCCATCATGGCAAATGACTGCTTTTTTATGGCTCGTGAATAACTGCCCACCAAACTGGCTTCTGGGAAAAGACCGGCATAAGCTTCCCGGCGGGCTTCTTTCTTTAACAGGATTTCCTGACCGGCGACTTTAATGGTGGGATTGTCGCTCAATGCTATCCGGACTGCGTCCTGTAAGGTAATCCTCAATGTGTCTTGTGCTTGTGCACTTTGTATTGCTACATAAAGCAGCAAAAACAAGGTTAACGTAGGTTTGCAATAAAATTTCATTAACTATTACTCTTTATTTAGTGACTTATTTAATTTCTAACCATACTTATTATGTTCGTTTCCTTTTAAATTCAATAAAAAATCATCCACAATCTTCAACCCCTTTTCAGTGGAAATGCCACGCATATGCATAAATACAACTGTTTCATAAATTTCACCAAGCGAATAGGACTTGCATATTTCCGAATGCAATAACAAATCCATCTGCTCACATACCATAGCGCGTACAATATTATAATTTACATCATTTCTAAAAATGCCTTGTTCCACTCCTTTGCGATAAAATTCCATAGCCGAATCTAAATTCTCCTTCCGGCTTTCATCAATGTAACGCATTACCTTGGGATATTTCTCAATATCCTCAAAGAATTTCCTATTTGTATTCTGAAAATCCTGAGCACTTCTTTGAAAAAACTTCAAGAGGACTTCCAAAACATTTTCTGCTTTGGAAGCCACTTGAGTCATATATTCCTGCATCTCCTCCCGATGTAACTTCATGACATCAAGTAATAAATCCTCTTTGTCATGAAACAATTCATAAAGCGTGCGTTTAGATATAGATAATCCGGTAGCAATATCATCCATTCTCACTGTTTTGACACCTTTCTGTGCAAATGCTTTCGCTGCCGCCAAAACAATGTGTTCCTTCACTACCGTTTTATCCGTTCTTTTTTTCCTGACGCTGTTCATTCTTAACATAAAGGGAAACAAAGATACACTTATTTTATAATACCCAACTTAGAATTTCTGACAAACTCTATCAAATGTGCAATTTCAGGACTAAACGGAACCTGTTCTTCAATACGACGCAATGCATCCTCTGTAGATGTATTCACTTTATACAATATACGGAAAGCATGCGCTATATGTTTAATAACCGTTTCCGAAAAACCTTCATGTTGCAACACGGTGGTATTGATGCTGTAAAAAGCCGTAGGCTCATGGGCTGCCACACAATAAGGAGGAATATCCTTGGTAAAACGACACCCGCCCTGTACGGCGGCATAAGTCCCCCAAACGAGTCTTTCCCTGCATCAGTACATTGGAAGTAAGAATAGCATAATCCTCGACTACACAACAACCTGACACCTGCGAACCGTTACCAATAATACAGTTATTACCGATGGTCACATCATGTGAGATACGTGCTCCCTGCATAATAAAGTTACCGCTTCCTACCACAGTCTCATCTCCGGCGAAAGTAGCGCGAATAATTACCGCATTCTCACGGATTGTATTATTATTACCTATACGGGCGATGGTATCATCACCCGTATATTTAAAATCTTGCGGAGTAGCAGCAATTACAGCTCCGTTATAAATGGTATTTCCGTTACCGATGCGTGCGCCGCTCATAATGCTGGCGTTGGGCATAATTACATTATCATCACCTATCTCCACATTCTTATCAATGTAGGCAAACGGGTGAATAGTTACGTTTTTCCCGATTTTTTGCAGACGGGTCTACATAAGCTAACGGACTAATCATATTCATATTATTTTTTTAAGGTTAATTATTCACGTCCACCGCCCAATGCGCTGTACAGATTGATAACAGCCTGCATACGCTGGAAAGTATCGGATACTTCGTTCAACTGGGCACTCAGCAATGACTGTTGTGCAGTAATGATTTCCAGATAAGTGGCCTTTCCCGCGTGAAACAAATCATTGTTCATCTCCACCGCTTTTTGCATTTCGGAAACCTGTGCCTGGTGCTCACTCAACTTTTTGTCTGCCGTATCATACAGGAACAAAGCATCACTTACTTCCTTACCAGCTTCCAGAATAGTCTGCTGATAATTCATCTTGGCAATCTGTTCTTCCGCTTTCGATACTTTTAAATTGGCTATCAATTTTCCACGCTGGAAAATGGGTTGCGTCAATGAGCCGATAGCATTCCAAAGCATAACGGCAGGATTAGAAATCACTGTACCATTGGAACCATTAGTCCATCCTAGAGTACCTGTAATATTAACACTGGGATAAAAAAAGCGGAACGCGCCTGATTGGTAGTATAATAAGCGTCGGCTAATGCCAATTCTGCCGCTTTTACATCGGGCCGGTTCTCAAGCAACTGTAAAGGAACTCCCACAGCCAAATCTGCAGGCATCACTTGTTCTTCTAATGTTCCACGATCTATATTCTGGGGAGCCTTTGCCAACAATACGGAAATAGAATTCTCAGTTTCACGCACCTGGCGTTTCAAGTCAGCCAATGAAGCCTCCGTCTGGTGATAAGCCCCTTTACTCTGTGCCACAGCAGCTTCGGTAGTCATACCGGCTTCCTTCATAGCTTCCATAGTGCGCACTGTTTCTTTCATTAACGCCACATTCTGTTCGGTCACACTGACTTGACGGTCTAGCATCAATAAAGAATAATAAGGCATTGGCTATACCACCAATCAACTGTGAACGCACTGCCTGCTGATAGGCCTTACTTTGCAAATAAGAAGCTTTCTGGCCACGATGGGCATTCAGCAATTTGCCGAACAAATCAACTTCCCAGCTTGCAGAAGCAGGTAAAGTATAGTTCTTTACAGGAGTACTTTTGTCCACACTAGTCAACGAACCTTGTGGGGCAAGGGCCAAAGAAGGGAGATAAGACAAGCGAGCTGATGTCAATAACGCCTTCGCCTCCTTCTTACACGCAGGATAGCAGCCTGCATATCTACATTGTTTGCCAATCCCTCTTCAATCAGCATCTGCAATTTCGGATCACGGAAAATTTCCTTCCATGACAAGTTACCCATATTGGTTGTATCGTTAGCAGCCAATGTATCGTTGGCGGCAACCGGGTCACGATAGATGCCTGTGGCATCTATCGACTCGGGGCGATCGTATGATTTATAGATGTGGCAACCGCTTAATAAAAACGTCGCGCAAACATAATCCTATTATCTTTTTTCATTGTTCTTCTGTTCATTTACGGGTGTATTGTTCAATTTCGGGTTCAACCTCTGTATTGTCCACACTTTCCCATTCAATCGGTTTGAATTTCTCTTGTAACCATTGGAATACCACAAACAATACGGGTACGATAAAGATCTGGAAAATCATACCAATCAACATACCACCAATAGCCGAAGCTCCCAAAGTACGGTTACCATGAGCACCAACTCCCATAGCCAACATCAACGGAATCAAACCTACAATCATGGCCAATGAGGTCATTAAGATCGGTCGCAAACGGGCCGCCGCACCCAAAACCGCAGCCCAGGAAATACTCATTCCCTGCTTACGGCGATCCAAAGCAAACTCTACAATCAGAATGGCATTCTTCGCCAACAATCCCATCAACATGATCAATGCAATCTGCATATAAATATCATTTGACATGGTTCCTAAAATCATCTTCAAAGCCGGAATATTTCCCAATGCTGCAAAATCCGTTTACAAACAGGAAGCTACCCAACAGACCGAACGGTACTGAAAGCAATACGGACAACGGCAGAATGTAACTTTCATACTGTGCACTTAGCAACAAGTAAACGAATACAAAACACAGAATGAAGATGATACCTGTGGAACTGCCACTGGTAGATGCCTCTTCACGAGCCATACCTCCCAACTCATAACCATAACCGGTAGGCAAATTCTCTTTGGCAACTTCCGCAATAGCCTGCAAAGCCTGTCCGGAAGTATAGCCACTGGCAGGAGCCACCATCACTTTGATAGACGTATAAAGGTTGAAACGGCCGATAACATCCGGTCCATATACTTTCTTGACAGAAACGAACTGGGAAATAGGAGCCATCTCATTCCCATTACGTATCTTGATACTATTCAAAGATTCCAGATTCTTAGTTGCTTCGGGTTCCGCCTGAATCATAACACGATACATCTTACCGAAACGGTTGAAGTTAGAAGCATACAAACCACCGAAATATCCCTGCATGGTAGTCAGAATATCACTAGGACTGATTCCTGCCTTCTTACAAGCAGCAGCATCAATATCCAACATATATTGGGGGAAGTTCGGGTTGAAGGTAGTCTGAGCCGAATTAATTTCAGGGCGTGCCTTCAACGCATCCATATAGTCCAAAACTACATCATAAAAATGATTCAAGTCTCCACCGGTCTTATCCTGCATATTCAACTCGATATCACTGGATGCCGAATAACCCGGAATCATAGGAGGAGCAAAGAACAATACCTGCGCATCCTTGATGATCTTCTGCGCACGCATAAACAACGTACCTACCACAATATCCGAATTCTGCATCATGGAGCGTTCTTCCCAATCTTTCAGCTTAATAATGATAGAACCGTAAGAAGGTCCCTGACCACCAATAAAGCCGAAACCGGAAATCACCGTACGGGAATCTACAGCCGGTTCGGCAGCCACCAAGCTGTCTACACGGTTTAAGATTTCCATTGCACGTTCCTGTGAAGTACCGGGAGGCAGTGTCACTGCACCCATAATGGTACCGGTATCTTCATTGGGAACCATACCCGTCGGAGTAACCTTCATAAAGAATACCAACAAAATGATAGAAGCGGCAACCAGCCCGAATGACAACCATTTCTTATGGATAAAGAATACTACATGCTTCTTGTACTTCTTCAATATAGAATCATAAGCCGCATTAAAGGCTGTATGGAAACGTTCTACACGGGTTATCTTCTTTGCTCCATGTCCCTCATCATGCGGTTTCAAGAAAATTGCGCACAGTGCCGGTGACAAAGTCAATGCATTCAAAGCTGAAAAACCGATAGAGATCGCCATGGTGATACCAAACTGACGATAAAACGTACCAGCGGTACCTCCCATGAAACTTACCGGAATGAACACAGACATCATGACTAATGTAATAGAAACGATAGCGCCACCCAATTCGCTCATGGCATCAATAGAAGCCTCACGGGAAGACTTGTATCCCTGATCCAACTTGGCATGAACCCCCTCGACGACGACAATGGCATCATCGACCACAATCGCAATGGCAAGCACCATCGCCGAAAGAGTCAGCAGGTTCACACTGAAGCCAATCAGTTTCAGTACAAAGAAAGTAGCCACCAACGCCACCGGAATGGCAATAGCCGGAATCAGCGTTGAACGCATATCCTGCAAGAAGATATATACCACAATAAACACCAAGATAAATGCCTCTATCAACGTCTTGATTACTTCATGGATAGAAGCGAACAAGAAGTCATTGGCATTTTGGGCGATATTGATATTCAAACCTGTCGGCAGTGATTCCTGTGCCTTTGCAAGCACTTCCTCCAAATTAGAAATAGTTTCGGTAGCATTAGAACCTGCCATCTGATAGACGATACAAGATACAGCCTTGTGACCATTTACCATATTATTGAATGTATAAGCCAGACGACCTAATTCTATATCGGCCACATCTCCCAAACGAAGTACATTACCATCCGGCAAGGCCTTGATAACAATATCTTCAAATTCAGTCGTTTGCTGCAAACGTCCTTTATAACGGATCGTGTATTGGAAAGTCTGATTACCACGTTCACCGAACTGTCCCGGAGCCGCCTCAATATTCTGTTCGGCCAATGCTGCCGAAACATCAGTAGGAACCAGTTTGTACTGTGCCATCACATCCGGTCTCAACCAGATACGCATAGAATAATCCTGTCCCAACACATTAGCGTCACCTACCCCCTTTACACGCTTGATTTCAGGAATCAAGTTAATATTAGCATAGTTTTCAATGAACTCGATATTATACGAGTCGGTTTCATCATACAATGAAAAGACCATCAACATGGAGTTCTGGCGTTTCTGAGTAGTCACACCCACTTTGGTTACTTCAGCAGGCAACAATCCTTGTGCCATAGAAACACGGTTCTGCACATTAACAGCCGCCATATCCGGATCTGTTCCCTGATTAAAGTAAACGTTAATATCGGCAGCACCGTTATTGGATGCTGATGACTGGATATACATCATGTTCTCCACGCCGTTTATCTGGTCTTCCAACGGAGCAATGACCGAATTCAATACAGCTGTGGAGTTCGCACCGGTATAGGTGGCACGTACCTGCACCGTAGGAGGTGCAATATCCGGATATTGCGTAACCGGCAATGTAGCAAGTCCGATGATACCCAGAATAACTATCAAGACGGAGATTACCGTTGATAGCACCGGACGGTTAATAAATCTATCTAGTTTCATTCTCTATATACCTTATTTATATAAACGAAGTTAATCTGTTTATTTTATACTGATTATTTAAAGGCCGTGGCAATATTTCCTTCCTTCTGATCTTTCAGGTGTTGTTGATATTTCGCCTCTTTCTGTTCCGGAGTAATCGGAGTAATTGTCTGTCCGTCCTTCAACGTCTGTACACCTTCAACTACAATTTTATCGCCGGGCTTCAAACCACTGGTAACAATATAATTCTTACCGTCACTCAAATTCGACACTTTGATCTCAGTATGCTTCAATGTATTATCCGACTGAAGCACATAAACAAACTTTTTATCCTGAATTTCCTGTGTAGCCGACTGAGGAATCAAAATAATATCCTCCATAGTATAAGGGAAAATTACATTAGCCATACCACCACTACGCAATACAAGCTGTTTGTTCGGGAAAACGGCACGCATACTTACCGAACCGGTAGTCTGATCAATAACACCACTTACAGCGTCAATCTTACCTTCTTCAGTATACATCGTACCGTCAGCCAACTCCAATTTCACAGCCGGCATCTTCTCCAGTTGTTCTTTCAGTGTGCCACCGGCTCTTGTCAAACCCAACAACTGCTTTTCAGTCATAGAGAAATACACATACATTTCACCGATTTCACTCACGGTAGTCAACGGTTGTGTTACCGAAGGACTCACCAAACTACCAATACGATACGGGAATGTACCCACCACTCCATCTGAAGGGCTGATCACTGTGCAGAAGCCCCAAATTCTGACGAGCGCTGGTCAACTGAGCCTCAGCCTGTGCCAAACTGGCTTTTGCAGAAAGCAATTGGTCTACTGCGCTTTGATACTCAAAATCGCTGATAATTTTCTTATCATACAAATTTTTCTTCTGTTGTTCGTTCAAAGATAGCGTATTGACATTCGATTTTGCCATCTCTACAGCAGCTTTTGCCTGACGTTCGGCAGCCGCATACTGTGTAGGATCGATCTGAAAGAGCGCCTGACCTTTCTTTACCGTTGCACCTTCGTCTACACAAAGCTTTACGATAAAGCCGGAAACCTGAGGACGCACCTCGATATCCTGAACACCTTTGATGGTAGCGGGATAAGAAGTAGACTGCTGGCTGGCTGTAGACTGTACAGCCACGACGGTAAACTCGTCATCACCCAACTTCATACCGCTCTGACCGCCTCCACAACTGCTTAAAATGGTCATTGCCGCCGTAAATATCGCGAGGCGGCTCCATGAAATACATTTCATACTATTTACTGTCATCTTCATAACTAATATTATTGAACTTTACTTATTTATCGAATTAACAGAGGTTTATAGAAAACTTTTTAAACCCAATTAGTTTTTACTGCCGCAAAATTAGTCATTTTTCCGGCATTTGTTCGCTTAGCCCATTAGCTTTAACTATAAATAACGTGCGCATATAGAAGGATACTGATTATGTAAAATATATTTCACATATATTCAATCTGTTTCCAGATCTAAACAAGTAAACCATATTACAACTCATACATAATACGGACATGAATGAAACTATTTTTTCACTATCTTTGTCCTACAAAACACGAAAGAATGAAATCTGATTTTCACACTGATCAAAACTAATACTTTAAAAATCATCAATTCGACATCATTTTACACTCTTTAGACTTCAAATTATAATTTTATTTGTATTTTTGCCACCAATTTAAAACGACATCTAATTATAAGGAAAAAAAGATTATGGTCAAGATTACCAAAGAAGCTGCTTTGCTATACCACTCGCAAGGCAAGCCCGGAAAGATTGAAGTTGTACCGACAAAACCGTACAGCACACAAACAGACCTGTCACTGGCTTACTCTCCCGGAGTAGCTGAGCCTTGTCTGGAAATAGAGAAAGACCCACAAACTGCATACGACTATACTGCGAAAGGCAACTTAGTAGCCGTTATTTCTAATGGTACAGCCGTTTTAGGACTAGGCGACATAGGTGCATTGAGCGGAAAGCCTGTCATGGAAGGTAAAGGATTGCTTTTCAAAATCTATGCAGGTATTGATGTTTTTGACATTGAAGTGAATGAGAAAGACCCTGAAAAATTTATTCAGGCAGTAAAGGCCATCGCTCCCACTTTCGGAGGTATCAATCTGGAAGATATCAAGGCTCCCGAATGTTTCGAGATAGAAAACCGGCTGAAAGAAGAACTGGATATTCCAGTAATGCATGACGACCAACACGGTACAGCCATCATTTCATCCGCCGGCTTATTAAATGCATTGGAAGTTGCCGGAAAGAAAATTGAAAATGTAAGAATCGTAGTAAATGGTGCCGGAGCTTCAGCCACTTCCTGTACAAAACTGTACGTAGCATTAGGAGCACGGAAAGAAAACATTTTAATGCTAGACAGCAAAGGCGTGATAACCAGTGACCGTCCTAACTTGACAGAAAGTAAGAAATTTTTTGCTACTGACCGTCGCGATGTACATACTCTGGCAGAAGCCATCAAAGGTGCAGACGTATTTTTCAGGACTGTCAAAAGGTAATGTGTTGACCCAGGATATGGTCCGCAGCATGGCAGATCATCCTATCGTATTCGCATTAGCCAATCCGACTCCGGAAATCTCTTACGAAGACGCCATGGCATCCCGCCCCGATGTACTGATGTCTACCGGACGTTCAGACTATCCTAACCAGATCAATAACGTAATTGGTTTCCCCTATATTTTCCGCGGAGCTTTGGATACTCAGGCCAAAGCTATCAATGAAGAAATGAAGCTGGCTGCCGTGCATGCTATCGCCGATTTGGCAAAACAACCTGTTCCCGACGTAGTGAACGAAGCCTACCATGTGAATAATTTTACTTTCGGTCCTGATTATTTCATCCCGAAACCGGTTGACCCTCGTTTAATTACCGAAGTTTCCATGGCTGTGGCAAAAGCAGCAATGGAATCAGGAGTGGCACGCAAAAACATCACCAACTGGGAAGCCTACAAGACCCGGCTGCGCGAATTGATGGGACAAGAAAGCAAATTAACCCGTCAACTTTACGAAACAGCCCGTCGCGCCCCACAGCGGGTGGTATTTGCCGAAGGTATCCATCCTACCATGTTAAAAGCTGCCGTAGAAGCCAAAGCCGAAGGAATCTGTCATCCTATCCTATTAGGTAATGACGAGCGCATCGAGAAACTGGCAAAAGAACTGGATCTGAGCTTGGAAGGAATTGAAATCATCAACCTTCGTCATGACCGTGAAGCTGAACGTCGTGAACGTTATGCTCGCATCCTCTCGGAAAAACGCGCACGCCAAGGAGCCAACCTCCAGGAATCCAACGACAAAATGTTCGAGCGTAACTACTTTGGTATGATGATGGTTGAAACGGGAGAGGCCGATGCATTCATCACCGGTCTATATACCAAATATTCCAACACAATCAAGGTAGCGAAAGAAGTTATCGGCATCCAACCGGAATATAAACATTTCGGTACAATGCATATCTTGAATTCAAAGAAAGGTACTTACTTTGTAGCCGATACTCTGATTAACCGTCACCCGGACACCGACACGCTGATTGACATCGCTAAATTGTCGAAGAAAACGGTAGAATTCTTTAATCACACTCCGACAATGGCCATGCTGTCTTACTCCAACTTCGGTTCAGATACAGAAGGAAGCCCGGCTAAAGTACATGATGCGGTGGACTATATGCAGAAAGAATATCCGGAACTGGCTATAGATGGTGAAATGCAGGTCAATTTTGCACTGAACACTAAATTACGTGATGAGAAATATCCCTTCACACGTTTGAAAGGTAAAGAAGTAAACACGTTAGTATTCCCGAACCTAAGTTCTGCCAATGCTACCTACCAGCTCATTCAGTCTATGAGTGAAACCGAGGTAATCGGCCCGATACAAATGGGATTGAACAAACCTATTCATTTCACTGATTGTGAAGCTTCCGTACGCGATATCGTAAACATCACTGCGGTTGCGGTTATTGACGCTATCGTTGACAAGAAAAAGAAAGAAAAATAAATAACATTCACCATAGGTTGCATAGATTTACACAGATTATTAATCATGGTTGTTAGTACCAGCAAATTCTATCTGTGTAAATCAATGCAATTTGTGGTGAAATTATATTCAATTCGTTAAAACAATACTATGAGAAGAAAACCGCTTTCCCTCCCACAAATCGTAATCCTAGCCCTATTATGGATTGCCATTTGCTATATTATTCTAACAGGGAGCGAACATATTGACGGGCCTTTAATACTATCCATTATCATTTCGGGAGCTTTAGTCTTTATTCCACTATTAAAATATCTCAAGGAAAGAGGAAAATAATCTTTTATCCGCTTTTTAGCTTACATTTTGTACAGATTGATATTTTTACACGCATTTTCTTTATAATTTGTTGCACATTTCAATTTTTATCTATAATTTTGCGCCATCAAAAGAAACAAGAAGAATTAATTAACAATTATAAAAAGAAGTAGATTATGAATGCAGCTAAGGTATTAGAAGATTTGAAAAGAAGATTCCCCAATGAGCCTGAATATCATCAAGCGGTAGAGGAAGTACTAAGTACAATCGAAGAAGAATACAACAAACATCCCGAATTCGATAAGGTAAACCTGATTGAACGTTTGTGTATTCCTGATCGTGTGTATCAATTCCGTGTAACGTGGATGGATGACAAAGGTAACATCCAGACAAATATGGGTTACCGCGTACAACATAATAATGCCATTTTGGTCCCTTACAAAGGTGGTATCCGTTTTCACTCTTCTGTAAACTTGGGAATTTTGAAATTCCTTGCCTTCGAGCAGACATTCAAAAATTCACTAACTACTCTTCCGATGGGTGGTGGCAAAGGAGGTTCCGACTTCTCTCCGCGTGGCAAATCAAACGCTGAAGTAATGCGTTTCTGTCAGGCGTTCATGTTAGAATTATGGCGTCATATCGGTCCTGAGACTGACGTACCTGCAGGTGATATCGGTGTAGGTGGCCGTGAAGTAGGTTTCATGTTCGGCATGTACAAGAAACTCTCTCATGAATTCTCCGGTGTACTGACCGGCAAGGGTCGCGAATTCGGTGGTTCTCTGATTCGCCCTGAAGCAACCGGATATGGTAATATCTATTTCTTGATGGAAATGCTGAAAACCAAAGGCACAGACCTGAAGGGAAAAACTTGTTTGGTTTCAGGTTCAGGTAACGTAGCTCAATACACGGTAGAAAAAGTAATCGAGTTGGGTGGTAAAGTAGTTACCATGTCCGACTCAGATGGTTACATCTATGATCCGGATGGAATAGACCGTGAAAAATTGGATTTCATCATGGAACTGAAAAATTTATACCGTGGACGTATTCGTGAATATGCTGAAAAATATGGCTGCAAATATGTAGCAGGTGCTCGTCCTTGGGGTGAGAAAGGTGATATCGCATTACCCTCTGCCACTCAGAACGAATTGAACGGTGATGAAGCCAAACAATTGGTTGCCAATGGTGTCATAGCTGTCAGCGAAGGTGCAAACATGCCTTCTACCCCTGAAGCAATCCGCGTATTCCAAGATGCAAAGATTCTGTATGCTCCGGGTAAGGCAGCCAATGCCGGCGGCGTATCTGTATCTGGATTGGAAATGACTCAAAATTCTATCAAACTAAGCTGGAGTCAAGAAGAAGTAGATGAAAAATTGAAAAGTATCATGAAAAATATTCATGAAGCTTGTGTACAATATGGTACTGAAGCAGACGGTTATGTAAACTACGTGAAAGGTGCAAATGTTGCGGGCTTCATGAAAGTAGCCAAAGCGATGATGGCACAAGGCATTCTTTAATAAAAACCATTCCTTTATTATTAAGTATATTTGCAGTTCAAGGTGCGGGAAAGACAATTTTCCGCACCTTTCTATTTTGAATGCAAACACTTTCACGGAAAATCAGTACCTTTGCAATCTGTTATGTATAAGAACAACTATTAAATTACAAATTCATGAAGCTGAAAAACTTATTCACCTGCACAGTAACAGGATTGCTCCTTTGCACCTCCTGTATCAAGGACGAAGCCCCCAATGCGGAAGCGGACATCTTGAACTGCATCCTCCCTGCCGAGATGCTGACAGGTACAGACATTGACTATAACCGTCCTTACGACAAAAGCCTGAACGCTTACCCTATTTACATAGAAGTAAACAACGGTACCGACCTGACCCGACTAGCTCCCACTTTCGAGCTGACTGAAGGAGCATCTATCGAACCGGCCAACGGAAGTACACAGAATTTCACCAACCCAGTGCGCTATACCGTAACATCCGAGGACAAGAATTGGCACCGCACCTACGCTATCAATATCCATTATCCAGAAACCAAAAGTATCCCGACGGTCTTTAACTTTGAAAACGTAAAAACTGTACCTTATAATAAAAATGAATATTATGTGCTATACGAAGCAGCCTCTGGCTACTCCACACTAACATGGTCCAGTGGTAATCAGGGATTTGCCTTAACCGGAAGCGGTTACACTCCGAACGACTTCCCTACCAGCATCAGTCCAAACGGCCGCACAGGCAACTGCTTGCAACTGATTACTCGCGAGACAGGAAGTTTAGGCACTCTGGTAGGTATGCCCATTGCAGCAGGTAACCTGTTCATTGGCAGTTTCGACATAGGCTCCGCCATGAGCGATGCGTTGTCGGCAACCAAATTCGGAACAACCTTCTATTACGAACCCATTAAATTGGTCGGCTACTACAAATACAAAGCAGGACCAGAATTCTATGAGAACGGAGAATCTACCAACCGAAAAGACGTTTTCAATATCTATGCCTTGTTTTACGAAAAGACCAAAGACGTGCAGATGCTGGATGGCCATATCGCAAAGAACAATTATGAACATGAAAACATGGTAGCCGCTGCTGTCATAACCGACACGCATGAAACAAGCGAATGGACCCGCTTTGAACTGGACTTCAACTATGAGCATTATGGAAAAACAATAGATCCCCAAAAATTGGCAAACGGAGGATACAACGTCAGCATTGTCCTATCGGCAAGCAAGGACGGTGATGTATTTCAAAGGCGCACCGGGTAGCACCCTGCTTATTGACGACCTGGAACTGGTATGCAAACAACCACTTAGATAAAAACAGATATGAAAAAATATACATTAACCTTGATACTGGCTTTGGCAAGCCTCGGACTGTATGCACAGACAAACAGAAACAAAACAATCATCAATGCAGCATTGCATGGTTGGGAGTACGAAATCAAAGCGGGAGTCAACCTAGGAGGTACCGCCCCACTGCCTTTCCCCGAAGAAATACGCAGCATAGACGGATATAATCCAACCCTGTCTATCACTATCGAGGGAAACATGACCAAGTGGCTGGACTCGAAAAAAAAATGGGGGATCATCACTGGACTGCGTTTGGAAAATAAAGGCATGCGTACCAAAGCAACGGTAAAGAATTACAATATGGAAATCATAGGCTATGACGGAAACCGACTAAAAGGAAACTGGACCGGAGGAGTACGCACCAAAGTACAGAACTCTTACATCACCATCCCCGTACTAGCAGCCTACAAACTGAGTCCACGCACCACGCTGAAACTCGGCCCGTACTTTTCTTATCTGATGGATGGAGATTTCAGTGGCCATGTATATGAAGGCTATTTGCGTGAAACCAACCCCACCGGAGACAAAATAAATTTCACCAACGGAGCCATTGCTACTTACGACTTCTCCGGTGATCTACGCAAGTTCCAATGGGGAGTTCAAGCAGGGGTGGATTGGAAAGCGTTCAAGCACCTGAAGGTACACGCCGACCTGAATTGGGGCCTGAACGATATATTCAACAAAGATTTCAAGACCGTTACTTTTGATATGTATGCCATCTATCTGAATGTAGGATTCGGGTATGCGTTCTAATCCAAAAGTTTTCCACCACTGAAGATTTGTTGTTCTACTCCCCCTTTATCCTACTTCAGAAATGTGTTGTTTATCGGGAAATTGAAGTAAGATAAGGGGGAGTAGTGGTTTATCTACAAAATCATGAGGGAAGACTTTTACTCTTAAAGGATCATTTTGTTCTCCGGTAACTTTTAGAAGTGTTCTTGACATATCAGTTTTTTTCTCTAGAAAGTTGGGGACGTTTATACCCTCATGCTCTCACTACATGTATAATATGTTAATTATAAATGACTTATACATAAATGCTAATAATATATGCTCTCACTTATACTCTCATGCCCTCATTACGTTCCGAAACAGATATTATCGTAATCTACTTGTTTTCAGCTATATATTCTTTTTCATAAGTTGTTTCGGCTTAATACAAAGTAGATATTTCCAGGATTTTTCCTCGCAATAATACGTATAAAGGCTTTGTACTTCCACAGAATGACAGCTTACAAAGTCCCAGTAGTAGTAAAAAAGATCAAGACGTTTTTAAAAAAGCTCTTTGTCTTTTTTTAAAAGCTCTTGATCTTTTTAAAAAACGTCCTTATCTTTGATGTAGAATTTTATTTGAAACATATAAGATTTCACATACGTCTATATAATTCTATACAGATATACGTACAAAAATCCATTTTCTGATATGAGAAAAACAATGTTCCATTACACTTCTCATATTTTTACAGGTGATCCTAGTTGTAGTAGAAAATAAAAAACTTTGCTCAGGTAATCAAAGGTGAAATACAAAAATAAAAATAACTATGAAAAAAGGCGAAGAGAGGTAGCTCTCTCTTCGCCTTACTACTATACAAATAATTTCAGCTTTTCTTCTTTACTTAACAAAGTTCAAACCAATCTCCACTTTAGTAGTAGATTCTATGATCTCAGGAAAAGCTTTCAACATTGGCTCAGCTAAACCAGCCATATCACCGAAATCAGGGTCTTTTTTCATCAATTCCACCAGCATAGCAACCACTTCTTCGTCTGACAGCAAAGGAACAACCAGTGTTTTCAACAAAGGCAACAGTAATTCTGTATTCAGATATACGCTTAAAGCATCCTCTGTTTGTTCAAAAGCTACAGGTACACCATTCACTAACATAGGATACAACATTTGAATGGTCTGCTGGATAACTGTCTGAACATCAACAGCTCTCCCTGCATTATTGACAGCAGCGATGATAGCGGCAGGATTCAGGAACACCTTTATCTGATTGTCATTCTCTACTACGTATTGAGCCAAGTTTACAGGAGACTTCGTCCATTCTGTACCACCATTAGCAGCATCTTTTATAAGTAGCCACAATATTACCGTCTTCCATGAAAGTAACATCCTGCAAAACAGTTCCCAACATCTCTGTAGCAGAAACTTTATGGTCCGCTCCGGCAGCAATCAATTCCATACGTAACGCAAGCTTCAAAACAGACTCAATCGGCAGAAAATCGAATACTTTCTTTTCCGCTTCCCATACTAAATAAATTGGATCTGTTTCGTTAGGATCTTCTTTATCATACGGTTTCAATTTCCAAGTCATTCCAGCCAGTTTCGCATTCTTCAATTTCACTTCACTCAAAGCCAGCTCCATAGCTCCGGCTGAAACCTCACCTTTATAAGAGAAAGTACAATAATCTGTTTCTGATGTACCGGCAAAAGAACATTGATCACCATTGATAGTCAAATCAACCGGCAAGGTAACCACCGGACTTCCTGGTAACACACCGGGAGCAGTAGGCATCGATACCTCTTCACGAGCTGCAGCACTCTTTGCTTTCCCCAAGATGCCATTTAAGTCAAATTCCCCTTCCAAACGTAGAGTTGCCTTCTGAGCATTGGTTGCATCGGGAGTAAAAGTAACTTTCTTACCCGGCATCGGCGCACCATTGTATGTAAGTTGCAAACCATTTTCACCAGTAAAGGTTGTCTGAGGCACAGGATTTACCATTTTTTCATCATCATCATCACTACACGATGTGAACAATGTCACAGAACAAATCACTGCGAACAAATAATAAAAAAGATTCTTTTTCATTGTTTAGTTAATTTAATTTATACTCGAAAAATCGTGCAAATATAATAAAAAGTTAAGCGTATAACTATTTTTATCGAAATTTAGGACACATTTTACGTAATTTAGAACATTATTCCGGCAACATCACTACCCCCAGCTTCTTCTTTCCATCCATCTTCACTATCAATGGTTTATCAAACCGCACATGACGAATGAACCTGGTTTCTTCAATAGCCGGCCGGGTATCCAGTACCTCTTGGTTATAGATACCATCCCCTTCATATAGGCATTAATTGTGAAATAACCGACTCCGAAAGAAGTCAGATTCTGAAAGAAGTGAGTTCCCTGACTAGGGTCCACACGATAATTAGTCAGCCCCGCCTCCACAATGACACGTGCGGCCGAAATATGGGGCCATTTCACAGGAATGCCCAGCCACGAATCGCTGCTTCCCCAGCGTCCCGGACCTACCAATATATAATGTTTCCCTTCATCCAAGAATTTACGGTTCATCTTTTCTATTTCATAAGCAATGGTCGGATTATTGGAAGCAGTATAACCATCTGTTTTCACATAAATCACATCCTGAATGTCCTCCATAATGCCATGTCCCAGTGAATTATTACTCTTTAAAAGAACATCCTCATCCTTAATAAGGTTCAAATCCTCCTCAAGATTGGCTTTCACATCGACCATCGGACGAATCTGCAATAAATAGAAAGTACCATTCTTCTTTTGCTGGTTCAATGTCACAGCAAACTCTATCTCAACAGGACGCCTCATCTCACTTTGCCCGTATTCCTGTACCAACTGCAAAATACGAGGCAAAGGAAATACATCGTGTTGCAACACATTGGCAAATGTTATCACCTTCCGGCCTCCCGGATAAATTCCGTCACGGATAATCATATCATACGGATCATACGTGGAAGCAATGAAAGTTAAGGCTCCATCATTATCAGCTTCTTTCACCGGAAGCTTCAACAAATTAAAGCCGTCATCCAAAGAAAAGTTATGCCCCGTATTCTTCAAATCAAGCGCATAAAACTGAGTCTGCGTTTCACGAAGAGCTATTTCCATCTCACTGGTCTGCAACACTTGGTTAGGATGATAAGGACACACCCTCAGAGTCAGCCCTCCGTCTACAATATATTTACCCAGCCCCAAAGCAAGACTCACAGTTCCCTCTTCGGCTTTTTCATCTCCTATGGGGTAGTAGTTGAGCGAACGTGCCACCCCCGAAATAGAAGGATAAAAACGGTCACCATACTGTGTACCGACCACCTGTTGTAAAATAACAGCCATCTTCTCCTGGTCTATCACATTGCTGGTTGCCTGCATATACGCCTTGCTGTCTCTGAAGAAAACAGAAGCATACACCCCTTTTATGGCATCGCTCAACATACGGAGCATCTCATATTTATCATCTAAATAAGGAATCATATAAGTAGAATACATCCCAGCAAAAGGCTGATAATGAGAATCTTCCAGCAAACTGGAAGAACGGATGGCTATAGGCGATTTCACCACATCAAAGAAAGCAAAGAAATCTTCCACCAGACGGTCGGGCAACTTGGCACGAAGAAAAGCCTTCAATATCGTGTCATCATCCGCATCACTCAATGCTACTTGATATAGGCTATTGGTATCCATGAATTCATCAAAGATATCCGTACAAAGCACCACCGTTTTAGGAATGACCACCGTCGCATTTTCAAACTCATCAAATTCCACGTGGCGCTTTACCATATTGTCTATAAAATGCCAGACCACGTCCTTTTCCCCCCAATGACCCCTCACCGATACGGGCAAAATTAGAATAACGGTCAAAACGATCACGTTGGAACACAGCCACCACACCTTGATTCTTCATCTTACGGTACTTCACAATAGCCTCAAAGATTATACGGCGATGAGCATCAATATCCTGCAAAGACTCCCAAGTTATCTGCTTTAAGAACTCGGCAGGTGGAAACATGGCACGAGAATACAGCCAGCGGGATACGTGATTACGACTGATATGGTAAAGGAGAGATTCTTTAGAATAGCAAAAATAACATTCTGTAATTCCTTCAAATTATGAACACGGGCCACTTCTTCCAATGTATCGGGATTACGGAAAATGAAATCCCCGAAACCAAAATCATCAGACACAATTTCACGCAAGTCTATATTCATCTTCTTGGAATTCTTATCCACAAAGCTAGCACCATACCGGGAAGCATACACCTTGTTGTCTACCTCGGCCGACTGTAAAATAAGAGGAACAAACGGATCCCTGGAACGTACCTCCGCCAGCAACTTAATACCTGCCATTGGATCCACCACACCACCACGCGGGTAACGTGCATCCGTAATCACACCTAATACATTATTCTGATATTTATTATATAAATCCATCGCCTCCTCGTAAGTACGTGCCAATACAATTTTGGGACGTCCCCGCATACGCAATGTACGCTGGTGAGCATTCAAAGCCTCTGTGGCAAATTCCTGACTTTGCTTCAACACAAATTTATATAAGTTAGGCAACACGGAAGAATAGAACCGGATGGAATCTTCCACCAATAAAATCATCTGCACTCCCACCTCTTTAATATCATGTTCCAAATTCATCTTATCTTCTATCAGCTTGATGATAGATACTAACAGGTCCGTATTCCCCAACCAGCAGAACACATATTCAAAAATGCTCAGATCCTCATGCTCCATACGTGCCGTAATACCATGCGAGAACGGGGTCAGTACCACCAGCGGAATATGAGGGTTATTGTTCTTTTTTATGCTGCGTGCAATTTCAAATGTATCACTGTTATCAGATCCGGGCATACAAATCACCAAATCAAATGTAGTATTCTCCAATTGCTTCCAGGCAGCTTCCTCAGTAGAAACTTGTGTGAAACGTGGCGGATAGCGAAGACTGAGGTTCATATATTCATTAAATATCTTCTCATCTATACGCCCGTCATCCTCCAACATAAAAGCATCATACGGATTTGCTACCAAAAGAACATTAAAAATCCGTTTGGTCATGAGGTTTACAAACGAGGTATCCTTGAAATACAACTGATTTAATTTTAACTTGCTGAGCATGGTTATTCGATTTACATGGATAATGTAATAGCAAAATACGTCAATAATATTGTTTTATGCAACTTATTCGCAATAAAAAAGAACTTTTGGGTAGAGTGGTCTTACCACAACGATTAACTTTTTTATCACCACCAAACTAAAATTTAGCCAAAAATATTTTGCCAATTCACCAAAAAACATACCTTTGCATCAGAAATGATTTTCATTTTGTCAAAACCTTAAATGCATAATAATTATGGATATTAATCAAATCATGACCTCCCTGGAGGCAAAACACCCTGGTGAATCAGAGTACTTGCAGGCTGTAAAAGAAGTCCTGCTTTCTATTGAGGATATATACAATCAACATCCGGAATTTGAGAAAGCGTCCTTGATTGAGAGATTGGTGGAACCCGACCGTATCTTTACATTTAAGGTGCCTTGGGTAGATGATAAAGGAAAAGTACAGGTAAACTTAGGTTACCGCGTTCAATTCAATAATGCAATCGGTCCGTACAAAGGCGGTATCCGTTTCCATGCTTCTGTAAACCTCTCCATTCTGAAATTCTTAGGATTTGAGCAAACATTCAAAAATGCACTGACCACATTGCCTATGGGCGGTGGTAAAGGTGGTTCCGATTTCTCACCACGTGGTAAGAGCGATGCTGAGATCATGCGTTTCTGCCAAGCATTCATGCTTGAATTGTGGCGCCACGTAGGTCCTGATATGGATGTTCCTGCCGGTGACATCGGTGTAGGTGGCCGTGAAGTAGGATATATGTTCGGTATGTATAAAAAGTTAACCCGTGAATTTACAGGTACTTTCACTGGCAAAGGCTTGGAATTTGGAGGTTCGTTGATTCGTCCTGAAGCAACCGGTTTTGGTGGTCTTTACTTCGTAAACCAAATGCTGAAAGCAAAAGGAATTGATATTAAAGGCAAAACGGTAGCTGTTTCCGGTTTCGGTAATGTAGCTTGGGGGGCCGTGACTAAAGCAACTGAATTAGGTGCAAAAGTAGTCACAATCTCCGGACCCGACGGCTATATCTATGATCCGGACGGTGTAAGTGGTGATAAAATTGATTACATGTTGGAATTACGTGCGTCAGGCAATGATATCGTAGCTCCATACGCAGAAAAATATCCTAACTCAACATTCGTTGCCGGACGTCGTCCGTGGGAAGTTAAAAAGTAGATATTGCGCTTCCGTGTGCGACTCAAAACGAATTAAATGGCGAAGATGCTTGTAATTTAATAAAAAATTCCGTTCTTTGCATTGGAGAAATTTCTAATATGGGTTGTACCCCGGAAGCAATTGATGCGTTTATTGAAAATAAACTAATGTATGCACCGGGTAAAGCCGTAAATGCCGGAGGTGTAGCTACTTCAGGTTTGGAAATGAGTCAAAATGCGATGCATATGAGTTGGAGTGCACAAGAAGTAGATGATAAGTTACATCAAATTATGTATGGTATTCATGAACAATGTGTGAAATATGGTACTGAACCTGATGGATATATCAACTATGTGAAAGGAGCAAATATTGCAGGCTTTATGAAAGTAGCCCATGCCATGATGGCTCAAGGAATTGTTTAAAAGCATTCTATTAGCATAAAAATATCTCGTTTAGTTGTATTTGTATTTTGTATTGTAGCTTGCGCTGCCCGCCTGTGAAGGTATGGCAGCGTTTTTTTATGGTATATCCAATCTTTTTTATACATTTGTAGCTTCAAGTAAACGTATGTAAAATTTAAGTTATGGAAATATTACAACTAGATGGCCTTGAACCTCAATTATTTAATTTAATTGGACCATTGGCTATGAATCCTAAAGTCCTGAGGGCAAATAACAATTATCCCTTTAAAACGACCGAACGTTTTCAATGGTACATTGCTGTCGAAGATAGTGACGTAACCGGTTTTGTCCCTGTAGAGCAGAAAAGTGGCGGTTATGTCATTAACAACTACTATGTCCATAACGATGATCAGGAAGTGCTGGTTGAATTGTTGGGAGCAGTAAAGCCTAAAAAACAATTTATATGCAATTGTTCAAACCAAACACGAAGCTATTTTTTCCAACTGTGGTTTTCAAACCGAACACCGTTGGACTAATTATATTAAAATGATTTACAACACGAACAAAAATGAATAATAAAAAAGAACTAAAGGGGAAAATGTTTATCAACTCGTTCAAAAGAGACTCAAATTCTTATTCAACGAATTTGATAATATCTATGTTTCTTTTTCTGGAGGAAAAGATAGCGGTGTCTTGCTCAACTTATGTATTCAATATATCAGAGAGCATAATCTGGACAGGAAAATCGGAGTATACCACATGGACTATGAAGCACAGTATCAAATGACCACAGAGTATGTGGAACAAACGTTCAGAGAAAATCAGGATATATTGGAAATCTACCATGTCTGTGTCCCTTTCAAAGTAGTGACTTGTGCTTCTATGTTCCAAACTTATTGGCGCCCTTGGGACGAAAGTATGCACGCCCACTGGGTAAGGCCTATGCCTAAAAACTGTTATAAGAAAGAAGATTTCCCATTCTACAATGAGGAAATGTGGGACTACACCTTCCAAACTTCATTCGCCTCGTGGTACCATAAAAAGCATGATGCAGTACGCACTTGCTGCCTGGTCGGCATCCGAACTCAAGAGAGCCTAGACCGATGGGAGAACTATTCACGGTAACAATCGTCTGAACAGCTATCACAACCTGATGTGGACCCGCAGACTAGGATACGATTTATACAATGCCTACCCTATCTATGACTGGACTACCGAAGATATATGGACAGCATACGCCCGTTTCAAATGGCCATTCAACCAAATGTACGAACTTTATTATAAAGCCGGAGTACCTTTGGACAGACAACGTGTAGCCAGTCCGTTCCTCAGCACAGCACAGGAAACCTTGAAATTATACAAAGCCATCGATCCCAATACTTGGGGGAGAATGTTAGGCCGAGTAAACGGAGTAAACTTTACCGGAATCTATGGTGGAACCCGTGCCATGGGATGGCAAAACATCAAATTACCAGAAGGCTACACATGGAAAGAGTATATGTATTTCCTGTTAGATACGTTACCCGAAGAAACCAAACAGTCTTACTTGGAAAAACTAAGAGTAAGCCGGGAGTTCTGGAAATACAAGGGAGGATGCCTGGATTTTATCAACCATACGTAAATTAACTGATTTGGGCATAAAATTCTACGTACAAAAAGAAAACAAACTACAAGACAGACAAACTTCCTGTCCAAATGGATTATCTAGACGATATAGACATCGCAGAGTTTAAAGAAATCCCCACTTATAAACGTATGTGTATTTGCATTCTGAAAAATGACCATGTATGTAAATATATGGGATTTGCCCTAACTAAAAAAAGAAAAGTTAAGAAGAGACAGAGTGATGCAGAAATATAAAAACATTATCAAATGAAAGAAGAATTCGAAAGTCCTGTGTATCACGTGCACAGAGTACCGGTGGAAAAGGTACGTGCCAACAGTTATAATCCAAACCACGTAGCCGCTCCTGAAATGAAATTGCTGGAATTAAGCATTTGGGAAGATGGCTATACTATGCCTTGTGTATGTTATTATATTCCCGATGAAGATATATATGAACTGGTAGACGGGTATCATCGTTATTGTGTGCTTAAAACTTCAAAAACGTGTGTTCGAACGAGAAAAAGGTTTACTTCCCGTGGTCGTTATAGAAAAAGACCTTTCAAACAGAATGGCAAGCACTATCCGCCACAACCGCGCCCGCGGCACTCACAGCATTGAATTGATGGTAGATATCGTGGCAGAACTGACCAAAGCCGGAATGAGTGACGAATGGATAAAAAGAATATTGGCATGGATGCCGACGAACTTTTACGACTCAAACAGATATCCGGCCTAATGGAACTCTTTGCTGACAGGGAATTCACAATACCTGAACCATAAAGCAATTTTCATTAATACATTATTCAGTTGAAATATAACTCATTAATAATAGGATTGTCGGTTCCTAGCTTTGCAAAGCTGCACCGACAATCTTGTTTATACAGGGACCGATATCGAGGTAGTACTCACAGGCAATACATACAAAGCAGCTTTCACAGAAAGCTCCCCTGTTTCCACTTTTAACTCCGGCAATCAAATCCTGCTGAATGCTTCCGGCAGTCTTCAAATAGACAACAGAATTCTGACTTATATGGACAACCAATGGAAAGCAGAAAATGAATTTAGCTGGAGTGACATAACAGGAAAAAACAAATGTTACGGCAGTATATCCTGTCTATCCCGATTTGGACTATATCCAAGAAAATCTTTATAAAAACAATTCGTTGGAAGACATACTGTATGTCAAGGATGAATTTCCAGCCGGAAATTCCATCCATTTACAGTTCAAACATTTATTTTCTCTTCTGACACTGCATTTGGAGGGAAATTTACAAACCTATTTTCAGAAAATAGAGGTAACATGTCCTGCTGTTTCCTCTATTATCCCAAAATCCGCTGAAATAGTTCTAGCGGATAACGGAACACATACGACTACTATTGCCCAAGTTTCTCCTTTCGGAAATTATTCGTTTATAGTCCCTCCTGTCGGAAACATGGTCATCGCCATAAATATGGTAACAAATGGAAAGAAATATACAACACAACTAGAAACAAAGTCTTTTACCGGTAACAAAGAATATACTTATCACTTAAAAATATCTGAAAAAACTCCGGGAATTATGACTGCCGAAGATTGGATTGCATTCAGTCAACTTATCAATAGCAATACATTTACCCAATACAAAGGAAAAACATTGGACGATTTCGGAGAAACGATGAATGGAATAACCACTTATTATTTATTGAATGACATTGATTTTAAAGATGTGGATTGTACTGAGTTAAAGCAAATAGGATATGCCCAAACAAACTATTACTTTTCCCAAATCTTTGACGGACAAAATCACACCCTTTACAATATACCTATCAATTCCAGCAATGGCACCACAGGTGTATTCGGAGCTGTCAATATCACCGGCATAGTTAAAAATCTCCATATAGAATCCAGCAAAGTATCTATCACATCAAAAAGCAAGAGCACAGCAGAAGGTACAAGTATTTTAGTCGGACGCAATAAAGGCAAAATACTAAATTGTTTCGTTAAAGAGTGCCAAATTGCAGCCAATCCAACCAAAACGAACCAATCAGCCAATACAGGAGGCATAGCAGGAACTTCAACAGGGGAAATCACCAATTGCTATGTTACCAACACCCAAATCGTTTATGACGCAGATTCAAAAATAAAAGCAGAACCAGCCGGCGGAATAGCAGGTTCCAGCCAGACCCAAGGTTTGATAACAAACTGCTACTCTGCCAACAACATAATAAAGAACAGAGAAAGTTACAATGGTGGAATATGCGGAAAGGCTTTGGATGGAGCGCACATTGAAAATTGTTATGTCTATAACATAGATCTAATTACGACCAAAGGATTATTCGCAGGTATAGCTGCCAACTCTTTCTTTATCCACAACTACTATGATAATGCAAAAATAACCTTTATCGGAAAAAATGACGATGGTAATCAGTTGTCTAAAAATGCCCAATACACAGGTACTTTTATGAATAAGGAAGACATTCCCATCTACCGGCTTCTCAACCAATGGATAAATGAAACGCTCCTACCCTTTATCCCGGTTACCTCTTTACCCGATGGACTGATGGAGGAGAAAATCTTCCTGCCGTTTTCATTTCAGAAACACAAAAAAGTAAGTGAACTTACTTTTTCAGGGATTCTGTTTTCACAAATTCTAAAAAAGCCGCTTTCTCATTTCACAGAAAAAACGGCTTTCATATAAAATTATAGTTTGTTCTTATTAAAGAGCACCTACTTCATGCAAAGCAGCATTAGTCTTGCGAACAGCAGCAGCACTTGCAGCAAATTTAGCTTTTTCTTCTTCGTTCAAAGGCAATTCAACGATCTTTTCAATACCGTTCTTACCCAAGATTACAGGCACACCACAGCAAATATCTGATTCACCGTATTCACCTTCCAAATAAACTGAACAAGGAACCATCTTACCTTGGTTGTGGATAATAGATTCAACAACAAATGCACCAGCTGCACCCGGAGCATACCATGCAGAAGTACCCAGCAACTTAGTCAAAGTAGCACCGCCTACCATAGTAGCAGAAGCAACTTCCTGCAATTTTTCTTCAGACAAGAAGTTAGAAACAGGCATACCTTTGTAAGTAGCAAAACGAGTCAAAGGAATCATAGTAGTATCACCGTGACCACCGATAACCATACCTTCCACTTCATTAGCGTTGCACCCCAAAGGCTTGAGACAAGAAATATTTGAAACGTGAGCTATCCAAAGCACCACCCATACCGATGATTCTATTCTTAGGCAAGCCCAAAGCTTTCAATGACAAATAAGTCATAGTATCCATCGGGTTAGAGATAACTACGAGGATAGCATTCGGAGAATATTTCAAGATGTTCTGTGCAACCGACTTAACGATACCTGCATTAACACCGATCAATTCTTCACGGGTCATACCCGGCTTACGGGGAATACCTGAAGTGATAACCACAACGTCAGAGTTAGCTGTTTTTTCATAATCGTTAGTGCAACCTACAATGTTTGTGTCGAAGCCCAACAACTGAGCAGTCTGCATCATATCCATTGCCTTACCTTCTGATACGCCTTCTTTAACGTCCAGCATTACTACTTCGTCTGCTACTTCGTTAAAAGCAAGAACATTTGCACATGTAGCACCTACGTTACCTGCGCCTACTACGGTTACTTTTGACATAATCTCTATATTTTGTTTAAAGTTGATAATAAAATCGCCTTCTTAAAAGCACCGCAAAGTTACAATGATATTCCGAATTAAAGAAAAATTTCCATAATATTTTTCGAGCAGTCTACATAAATTATTGTACTTTTGTCCAAAATTCAATGTAACACTATGGATAAGAGCAAAAAACTGATTATTGTCATTATTCTGCTGGTTGTGATTATCGGCGGAGTTTCTTTTTATGCTTTTCATCAAGCAAAAGAGAATAAAGAAATGAGCGAACTCTTCGCTGTGGAAAAACTGGAAATGGAAAACGAATATACAACTTTCGCCACCCAATATGATGAACTTCAGATACAAGATAAACAATGATTCCTTGCGCGAAAAGCTGGAGAGTGAGAAGCTGAAAACACAGCGGCTGCTAGAAGAATTACGACAAGTAAAGACCAGTAACGCAGCTGAGATCATGCGTTTGAAGAAAGAACTGAAAACAGTACGTGCCGTACTACGCACCTATGTTATCCAAATAGATTCACTGAACAAACTCAACCAAGCACTAGCTGAAGAAAACCAAGAAGTAAAACAAAAATATACGCAGGCAACCCGTCAAATCAATAATTTATCGCAAGAGAAAAAAAAAAATCTGAATGAAAAGGTCACCTTGGCAGCCCAATTGGATGCCACAGGAATTAGCGTAGAGCCTAGAAATAAACGTGGTAAAACAGCCAAGAAGGTAAAAGATGTAAAAAGATAGCTATCTCGTTCACCATTGTCAAGAATATTACTGCCAAAACAGGTGAACGTACTTTATATATACGTATTGCCAAACCAGACAATGACATACTAACCAAAAACGCTTTCAAACACATTCCCATACGAAAACCGTAATTTGGTTTATTCCATCAAGAAATACATAGAATACACCGGAGAAGAACAAAATGTAACCGTATATTGGGACGTAGAGGAATATTTGCCTGCCGGAACTTATCATGTTTATATTTTCGCTGATGGAACCATGATAGGACAACAAGCTTTCAGCATGAAATAACAAGGAACATTCTCTCCTTCAATATATTTAATAAAAAAAAAATCAGCCGGTTGGAAACGAACCGGCTGTTTTTTTCTCCACCAAGCAAAAGCAGTAAACATACAGATTGCAGAATTATAAAAATATTTTAAAATAACATCCAGAATATGGCTTTCTTGAAGATTTGTCTTATTTTTGTTGCATAAACAACTTAAAAACAACAAAACAAGAACACTATAATGAAAAAGATTGCAGCTTTTATCCTATTTATCGGTGTTTTAGATAGTATTTCAGCCCAAAGCACACTCACCTTAGATAGTTGTCGTGCTTTTTAGCATTATCCAACAATAAAGAGTTGCGCATTTCAGCTGAAAAGATTACAGCTGCACATTATGAAAAGAAAGCGGCTTTTACCAATTATCTTCCTAAGATTGCGGCTATAGGAACCTATATGCACACTCAGAAAGAAATCTCTTTATTAAGTGACGAACAAAAGGGAGCTATCAGTCAGATAGGGACTACCGCCCAAGGCTCCATACAGGAAACTTTCCAACAACTGGCAGCTTCCAATCCCGAACTCGCACAAATACTGCAACCACTTGCTCCCCTCATCCCAGGTATTGGAAATGCACTGAACAAGGTCGGACAAGGTTTGGTAGATGCGCTGCGCACCGACACACGCAATATGTATGCAGGAGCTGTGACCCTTACCCAACCCATCTTCATGGGAGGAAAAAAATCGTTGCCTACAATAAAATCACCAAATACGCTGAACAACTGGCCGAATCACAGCACGCCACCGGTATGCAGGATATCATTTTGAGTACACGACCAAGCTTACTGGCAAGTCATCTCACTGATAAACAAGAAAAAACTAGCCCAAAGCTATCTGCAACTGGTCAGCCAACTGGACAGTGATGTAGATAAAATGATAACCGAAGGTGTCGCCACCAAAGCCGACGGACTAAGTGTAAAAGTAAAAGTGAATGAAGCCGAAATGAAGCTCACACAAGTAGACAACGGATTAAGCCTATCTAAAATGGTACTATGCCAATTATGCGGTCTGCCTTTAAATGATGAAATACGTTTAGCAGATGAAGACGTAGAAAGCTTAACTCTCCTTGAATATCATGTAGGTGATAATGTAGCCACCGCTTTGGCAAATCGCGAAGAATTACGAAGTTTGGATCTAGCTAATAAAATTTATGACCAAAAAGTCAATATCACCCGCGCGGGATTTCTTCCTACAGTGGCTCTGACCGCCAACTACATGGTAACCAATCCCTCATTGGTAAACGGCTTTGAACGCAAATTCCGCGGCATGTGGGCTGTTGGCGCTATGGTACAAATTCCAATATGGAACTGGGGCGAAGGAATGTATAAGGTAAAAGCTGCCAAAGCGGAAGCAAACATTGCCCGCTATCAACTGGCAGATGCAAAAGAAAAGGTAGAATTGCAGGTAAGCCAAGCCAGCTATAAAGTAAATGAAGCAGCCAAACGCCTGAGTATGGCTGAAAAAAATCTGGAAAAAAGCAGACGAGAATCTGCGCTATGCCAAACTGGGATTCATGGAAGGAGTCATTCCTACCAGTAACGTATTGGAAGCGCAAACCGCTTGGTTATCTGCCCAATCGGACAAAATAGACGCTCAGATTGATGTAAAACTGACTGAAGTCTATTTGCGCAAGTCAATGGGAGTGCTTAAATAAAAATTAAAGATTAAAAACGAAAAGATATGGCAGAAAGATCACAACACAGCAATATTTTGCTGGCATTTATTTCACTGACAGCAGTCATCGTTATTGTATCGCTGATAGGTTTCTTCTTTACATTGGGAAAAGGCCCGGAAATCATTCAGGGACAAGCAGAAGCTGACGAATATCGGGTTTCCAGCAAAGTACCGGGACGCATTCTGGAATTTCGTGTGAAAGAAGGAGACAAAGTAAAAGCCGGTGACACACTGGCTATCCTTGAAGCCCCCGATGTAAAAGCCAAACTTTCTCAAGCACAAGCTGCCGAACAAGCAGCACAAGCCTTGAATGAAAAAGCACAACGAGGTACCCGCCAAGAGCAACTGCAAGCTGCCTACGAGATATGGCAGAATGCCAAAGCCGGAGTAGAAATTGCTGAAAAGTCATACAACCGTGTCAACCGGCTCTTTGAACAAGGCGTAATGTCCGCGCAAAAACGTGATGAAGCCAAAGCACAATTTGATGCCATGACCGCTACAGAAAAAGCAGCACGCTCCCAATACGAAATGGCAAAGAACGGTGCACAACGTGAAGACAAAGCAGCAGCCGCAGCCCAAGTAGAACGTGCCAAAGGTGCTGTAGCCGAAGTTTCCTCCTACATAGACGAAACGATACTGACCGCGTCAGCTGATGGAGAAGTGACCGAAATTTTTCCCAAAGCAGGCGAACTGGTAGGTACCGGTGCCCCCATTATGAACGTGGCCCGCTTGAATGACATGTGGGTAACATTCAATGTACGCGAAGATTTCCTAAAAGACTTTACCGTAGGAAATGAGATTAACGCATTTATTCCTGCCTTTGACAAAGAAATAAAATTCAAGGTTACTTATATGAAAGATCTGGGTACATATGCTGCCTGGAAAGCAACCAAGACTACGGGACAATTCGACCTGAAGACCTTCGAGGTGAAAGCTGTTCCTGTAGAGAGAACAGACGGATTGCGTCCGGGAATGAGTGCCATCATCGAGAAATAACAAACAATGAACAATACTGTCCATAACCGTATATTCCGCATAGCCCGGCGTGAAGTGTTCCGCATCGCCACAAGACCGCTATATCTGTTCTGCATGATCATAGCTCCCTTTGTTCTGTTATCTCTTCTTCACTACATTAATGTGGAACGGACTCCCTACGGATATGCCGGCAGGTGTGGTCGATTTGGACAACACAGCTACCACACGCAGCATCATCCGTAATCTGGACGCTTTTCAGCAGACTAAAATCATAGCGCATTACCCCAGTTTCGCAGATGCCCGCAAAGCCATGCAGCAAGGGAAAATCTATGCTTTCTACTATATTCCAAAAGGAACTACCGACAAGGCATTAGCAAGCCGCCAACCCAAGGTTTCTTTTTATACCAACTATTCCTATCTGGTAGCTGGTTCATTACTCTATAAAGACCAGCGCACCATGTCCGAGCTGGCGGGTGGAGCCATCGGCCGTGCCACCTTATATGCCAAAGGAGCTACAGAAGACCAAGCCATGGCGTTCCTGCAGCCCATAGTCATCGACTCTCATGTATTAAACAATCCATGGCTCAATTACTCTGTATATTTGAGTAACACCATCCATACCGGGTATCCTGATGCTGCTTATCTTTATGACCACCGTCTATACCATTGGAAGTGAAATGAAAACCAACACCCAAAAAAAGAATGGATGGGCATGGCAGACAATTCCATCACCGTAGCCCTGACCGGCAAATTGCTGCCCCAGACTGTAGTTTTTCTTTGTCATGGCCACCTTCTATAATGTTTATCTATACGGTTTCCTGCACTATCCCTGTAATAGCGGTATACTGCCCATGCTGTTTGCCGGTCTGTTACTAGTACTGGCTTCACAGGCTTTCGGAGTATTTCTGTTCGGATTGTTTACAACAGTCCGCTTGGCACTGAGCACTGCCTCCCTATGGGGAGGTGATTTCTTTCTCCATATCGGGTATGAGTTTTCCGGTTATGGCAATGAATCCTGTATTACAGGCACTGGCCAATCTATTCCCGTTACGCCACTACTTCCTGATTTATGTAGATTTGGCACTTAACGGATATCCGCTGATTTACGCATGGCATTCAGTAGTCGCGTTGATGTTATTCATGCTGTTGCCTTTCTTTATACTGAAAAGACTGCGCACAGTACTATTACATTATGTATATATTCCCTAAAACGGCAAACAGGTATGAAAACATATAAACTCAAAGATATCATCTCACAAGGAACCAAGGACCTTTTCTACATCTGGTGGCAAGAGTTGAAAGCAGTTGTAAAGGATCAGGGTGTACTTATCTTCTTCATTCTGGTACCACTAGGCTATCCGCTTCTCTATACCTTTATATATACCAATGAAACAGTGCGTGAAGTTCCTGCTGCTGTAGTAGATAATAACCGTTCCAGCCTCAGCCGTGAATACCTGCGTCTGGTAGATGCAGGTGCCGACTTGGAAATAGTATCTCATTGCAGTGATATGGAAGAAGCAAAAACTTTATTGAAGAACGGCAAAGTGTATGGCATCATCTATATTCCTGAAAGCTTCAGCCGCGACATTACTAAAGGAGTTCAAACCCATGTCACCCATCTACTGTGACATGAGCGGTATGCTATACTACAAAGCCATGCTGACAGCCAACACCAATGCCTCGCTGGTAATGAACAAACAGATAAAGATAGAACGCTCCGGCAACACAACCATCCGACAAGATGAAGTGAGCACGTCTCCCATAGCGTATGAGGATATTTCCATTTTCAATCCGCAGAACGGTTTTGCCAGCTTCCTGATACCCGCCGTACTGATATTGATTATCCAACAAACTTTACTGCTAGGAGTAGGTCTATCTGCCGGAACTGCTCGTGAGAACAACCGTTTTCGAGACCTTATCCCCATGAGCCGCCATTATCATGGCACGCTGCGCATTGTTTTAGGCAAATCACTGACTTACCTTATGATATATGCTGTCATGGCTACCTATATGCTCTGCCTTGTTCCCAAAATGTTCAGCCTGGTACAAATAGCTCAAGCCGGAACCCTAGCGGCATTCATGTTTCCCTACATACTGGCATGCATTTTTTTCGCGATGATGACTTGTTCTATCTTTATTCACCATCGGGAAGCCTGTATGATGATTTATGTATTTACCTCAGTACCGTTACTATTTATCTCAGGTATCTCGTGGCCAGGTACTGCCATTCCTAAATTCTGGGAGGTGGTTTCGTGGCTGTTCCCTTCCACTTTCGGCATCAACGGCTTTGTACGCATCAACAATATGGGAGCCACACTGACCGATGTGCTGACAGAGTACCGGGTATTGTGGATACAAACAGGTGTTTATTTCCTTACCACCTGCATCGTATACCGTCGTCAGATTACCTTAAGCCGCAGACATGTATACGAAAGATTAAAAGAGATTAAGAAAAGACGCAGAACAAATGTCGTCTGAATTTGTTTATAAATTAAGAACTAAATGAATTATTTATGATGAAAAAACTTTTTATTCTGGCATGCGTATGCCTGCTGATTACTTCATGTAACAGCAACTCCAAAAACACTAACGATTCTGCAACCTCCACCGAAACAACGGATATGCACAATGCAGAAAACTCATTGGATTATGACGGTACTTACACCGGAACTTTTCCAGCTGCCGACTGTCCGGGTATCAACATGGCCCTGACTATTAAAAAAGACAAGACTTTTGAGTTGATATCAGAATACATTGACCGGCAGGATGCTACTTTCAAAGAATATGGAACTTACTCTGTTGAAGGTAATATCATGACTTTAATTAATGGAGAGGATAAGCAATATTATAAAGTCGGTGAGAATACCTTGACCGCTCTCAATCAAGACAAACAGGCAATAACAGGAGAGTTAGCAGACCATTATATCCTACACAAAAAATAAACTTTACTTCATCTGTCATTTTCATGCCAAAGTGAAGGGTCCGCTTCAATCTATCACAGCCGGATTCTTCACTTTGTTCTTTTATCTGCCCACAATCTGTATTCACACTAATTAACTTCCATTCTTTTGTTTATTACGAATATTTTCGTAGATTTGCGAAAACATCGTAATCAATTCATTTTCTTATGGAAAAGCTAACGATACAAGAAGAAGAAGTGATGCTTCATATTTGGAGCATGGGAGAATGTTTCGTGAAAGACATAGTTGCTAAATTTCCCGAACCCAAACCACCTTACACTACGGTAGCGTCTATAGTGAACAACCTGAAAAGAAAAGGGTACGTTACGGCCAAACGATTCGGCAACACTTATCAATACACCCCAGTGGTTAAACAAAGCGAATACAAACGCACATTTGTAAGTGGTGTGGTCCGGAACTATTTTGCTGACTCATACAAGGAAATGGTATCTTTCTTCGCCAAAGAGCAAAAAATCTCCGCAGCCGACTTGAAAGACATTATCAACTTGATAGAGAAAGAAGAAGATAAATAATCCTGCTAAATTCACAAATACTATGATAACTACAGCACCCGAACTCATCTACATGCTGAAAGTAAATATAGGCATCGCCTTATTCTATGCTTTCTATAAGCTGTTCTGCTGTCGCGACACTTTTCTTCCAATGGCGTCGTATCGCACTGCTGAGTTTTCTTGCACTCTCTTTTCTTTATCCGCTGATGGATATGCAAGCATGGGTGAAAAGAACAACCTGCCATCAATGAACTGGCAGATTACTACGCACTGATGATGCTGACAGAAACAAATACTTCCACTGCCACAGTAGTCACAGCTCCTGTTGCTATTCCCACACCCGACCTGCTTGATATAATAAAGTTCGTCTATTGGATTGGAATCCTTTTTATTATCCGCACGATTTATGATCCAACTAAGCAGTATTTTCCGCCTTGTCTTAAAAAAGCAAGAGTATAAATGTAGACCAAATATCCATACGCAGTCTATCAGAACCTGCCAATCCATTCTCTTTCTGGCAATGGATTTTCATCTATCTGCCCGGACTGAAAGAAGATGAAAAACAAGAAATCCTGACGCACGAACAGACCCACGTCCGCCAATGGCATTCCATAGATGTCATTATCAGTGAAATAGTAAATATCATTTGCTGGATGAATCCTTTTTGCATGGCTGCTGAAAACAGAGATCAGACTCAATTTGGAATACCTTGCCGATCATAAAGTAATGGAATCCGGCACAAATAAGAAAGCATATCAATATCACCTTTTGGGATTAGCCAACCAAAACAGACAAAAACCGGTTTATATAATAATTTCAACTTATCACACTTAAAAAACAGAATTAAAATGATGAACAAAAAAAGAACCCGCACCACAGGGCATATCAAATATGCCTTGTTTGCACCGCTGACTGCTGCTCTACTCTTGGTCAGCAACATTGAAACCGTGGCACGGACAGCCGAAAGGTTAATCTATTCCACGGAAGAAAGCACCCCACGCCCCGAAAGGGAAGAAGTGGCATCTTTTGTCAACACAACAGTACAAGGTCTGGTGACTTTCACTATTACCGTAACCAATAGTGAAGGTAAGCCTCAGCCTAATATTACTCTGCAAATCAAACCGGGTAATGAAGTAAAAACTTTCAAAACCAATGCAGAAGGAAAGGCTACCATAGAAGTGGATATGACGACTCCCAAGTATGTTTCCCTAGACGTTTCCTCTCCTAAAAGTTCCAAACACCAATCACTTCTACTTTCAGCAAACAAACCGAATGTCACTGCCATTTTCGATACCGATGATGATATTGCCGCCTACATCAAAGCCGGCAAACAAATACGGGTCAAGTTACAAATATCCAATAATGATAACCAACAACTTGCAGGAGCAGAACTTATTTCTTCTTCAACAAATGCCAAAGCCACGACAAACGCTCATGGAGAAGCTCAGTTAACAGTAGGAGTAGGCGAAACCATTGCCATTAACCATAAAGGTTATCAGGAAGGAAAATTCACGGTAAAAGAACTCTGCCCCATCAAAGATATGGAAAATCCGGAACTAGTAAGATTACTTCTTGTCGGAGAAGATCCCGTATACCAGATAGCAGACAATATGCCTGAATTCCCCGGAGGTATGGCAGCTTGCTTACAACATTTGGCACGAAACATAAAATATCCCGTAACAGCGCAAAAGGAAGGAGCGCAAGGTAAAGTAATCGTACAGATGGTTATTGAAAAAGATGGTTCGGTAGATCATGTAAGCATTGTACGCAGCATTAGCCCCGAACTAGATGCTGAAGCAGCACGGGTTGTAAAATCCATGCCAAAATGGAAGCCGGCAACTGTAAAAGACAAAGCAGTACGTTGCAGATATACTGTTCCTGTAACTTTCAAACTGCAATAAAGAGCATAAAAACAGAAAAAGAGGCTGTTCCGAACAGTCTCTTTTCATCTTAAAAATATATTCCTAAATCATTTCTTCATCTCCACAATGTGTGTCGGTGCCTGTTCCGCATTACGCTTCTCAGTCTGCTTCACAACATTTTCAGCCAACTCTATGAATGCACGTCCGGTAATGCTGTTCTCATTCAAAGCAGCGGGAGTACCCTTATCACCATTCTCACAAATACTCTGCACAATAGGAATTTGTCCCAACAAAGGCACATTCATTTCCTCTGCCAGCTGTTTGCAACCCTCCTTTCCGAAAAGGTAATACTTATTTTCAGGAAGTTCCGCAGGAGTAAACCATGACATATTCTCCACCAATCCCAAAATAGGAACATTTACTTTGTCATTGGTGTACATATTGATTCCCTTTGCGTGCATCAGCCAAAGCTACCTGTTGGGGGGTGCTGACAATAACAGCTCCTGTAATAGCCAAAGTCTGCACCAAAGTAAGATGAATATCACTAGTACCCGGAGGCGTATCCAATATGAAATAATCCAGTTCTCCCCAGTCGGCATCACCAATCAGTTGCTTTAAAGCATTGCTTGCCATGCCTCCACGCCACAAGGTGGCCTGATCGGGGTCGACAAAGAAACCGATAGAAAGCAACTTGATACCATATTTTTCAATCGGCACAATCAAATCACGACCGTCAATCTGCTCAGCATAAGGACGGGCATCTTCCACTTGGAAACATTTTAGGCACAGAAGGACGAAAATATCAGCATCCAACAACCCCACTTTATATCCCAATTTAGCTAGGGCCACAGCTAGATTAGCCGCCACAGTAGACTTTCCCACCCCACCCTTTCCGGATGAAACAGCAATCACATTTTTAACAAACGGGAGTAGCTTGCCCGGTTCGGGACGCGCCGCTTGGCGGCTCTCTGTCGCAATAGTTACCTGTACATCAGGTGAAACATAAGTATGAATAGCTGTTTCGGCAGCCTTTATCATAGATTTCATAAACGGATCGGTCGGTTTCTCAAAAATCAACGAAAAGCTTACCGACATGCCGTCAATGCGAAGATTATCGGCAACCATCTCCGCTTCCACCAAATTCTTTCCCGTTCCGGGATAACGCACTGTTGCCAAAGCGTCCAAAATCAATTTCGGATATAAAGTCATCATTCTGTTATTATTTACTTGTTTTCAACCCGCTTCGTTTACTGCGGTTGTAACTGCGATACTCATCCAATTCTATTTCCACATCGGGTTCATGCAACTCCTTCTCTTGCGGCAGACGGAACTTCATATATTTTATATTCAAACCACGATCCAACCATTGTTGTTCATAATAGGTACGGATGCCTAGTATGTCATCCACCAAACCGGAATGATACAAATCTTCGGTCATAAACTCTACCGGCAATTTGTTTTCCTCTACCATATAGCGGGTGTAAGTAAACATAAAATTACTGTCGGTCTTCAAATGAATCAGTCCGTCCGGCTTCAAAAACTTACGATAACGTTCCATAAAGTATGTGGAAGTAAGACGTTTAGTCGCTTTCTTCATCTGCGGATCAGAGAAAGTCAGCCATATCTCACTCACCTCACCCGGAGCAAAAAAACGGTCGATGATTTCGATATTGGTACGCAAAAAAGCCACATTCGTCATGCCATCTTTCAGCGCTTCCGTCGCACCGGTCCACATACGGGCCCCTTTTATATCTACACCGATAAAATTTTTATCGGAATACATACGACCCAGCCCTACGGTATATTCACCTCGTCCACATCCCAGTTCCAGAACTATCGGATTATCGTTCTTAAAAAAGTCACGGTTCCAATTCCCCTTCATATCGAACGTAACGTTATCGGCCACCGAATAAGGGTATTCAAACACGTGCGGATACTCCCGCATATCAGCAAATTTCTCCAGTTTTCCTTTTCCCATGAAAATTAGTCTATCATTAATTTGTTTCCACAGGCAAAGGTAGGAATATCCTGTGAAAGAGAAAAAAAATAGACCTGCAATTCACTTGCAGGTCTATTTTTCTTCTCTTTCTATTTTCTATATTATTCAGAAATTGCCTCAACGGACTCTCCCAATTCTTTCTTCAAATCTTCATAGAAGGCAGCATGTGATGCTTCTACATAGGGAGCCAAGAACAAGAAACCGATACCCAAAGTAAAACAGCACAAAATAGCCCAACCAATGAAGCTCAAATCCAACAAGAACATCTTCATCTTATGACCGGACATCATCGCCATACTTTTCTCTATGGCAGCATCGTACTGCAACTCCGGATAATCTTTCAGAATAAAGAGCGTCATGGCATATGAATAGGACTTCATGATGCCCGGAATGACAAGCAGCAACGTCCACAGGAATGTATAGACTGTAGTCAGCAGCATTGTACCCAATATCCGTCCATAGTCTTTAAACCCATCGAAAAGACGGGCAAAATCCAGCTTTATTCCACGAATCACATCCAAAAAAAGAAGACGGTATAGCCGAAGCCCAATGGCAAAAGCAACAAAGCAATGAGACTAAAGGAGGACGAAGCCACCGACTCCATAATACGATAGGGCAGCGTAGGGGTATTCATCACCAGTCCATAAACCAAGGTAATAACCGCACCCAATCCCCAATTACCGGTCAACGCATCGATTGCCCGATTCTTCAATTCTGAATTTGTTTTCATAAGAATCTATTTTTCTATTAGTCTAAAACTGTCACCCAATTATGTGTATCAGGTTCATCACCATACTGAATAGCACGCAGTTTGTTATACAATTTTGTACAAACAGGACCCGGCTTTCCATCTTTAGAGATAATGTACGATTTCTTGTTTTCCAAATCATCAATACGCTGGATAGGACTGATAACAGCCGCCGTACCGCAAGCCCCCGCTTCCTCGAAGGTTTCCAGTTCTTCTTCAGGAACCGGACGACATTCTACCTTTATACCCAAATCCTCGGCCAGCTGCATCAAACTCTTATTCGTTATAGAAGGCAGAATAGAAGATGATTTTGGTGTAATGTAAGTATTATTTTTAATGCCGAAGAAATTGGCCGCACCACACTCGTCCATGTATTTCTTTTCTTGGCGTCTAGATAGAACTCGCAGGAATATCCCAAATCATGGGCTTTCTTATTGGCACGCAGGCTGGCAGCATAGTTGCCGCCCACCTTAAAGCGTCCGGTTCCATAAGGTGCGGCACGGTCGAACTCACGGATAATAACATAAGGATTAGTAGAAAAACCACCTTTGAAATAAGGACCTACCGGAGTTACGAATACCACAAATAGATATTCATTGGCAGGGTGAACCCCCACCTGAGCACCTGTACCAATCAGTAACGGACGAATATAAAGAGCCGCACCACTTTCGTATGGAGGAATGAAACGCTCGTTGGCTTTCACCACCTTCTTTATAGCGGCCACAAACTTTTCTGTAGGAAGTTCCGGCATCAGGATACCGTCACAAGTACTTTGCAAACGCTCCGCGTTGGCTTCAGGACGGAAAATACGAATTTTACCGTCTTTTCCACGATAAGCTTTCAACCCTTCAAACGCTTCTTGCCCATAGTGCAGACAAGTGGCGGCCATGTGAATATTCAACGTTTCTTCCGAACAAAGTTCCAACTCTCCCCATGCACCGTCACGATAGTAGCAACGTACATTATAGTCTGTCTTCATATAGCCGAAGGACAGATTCGCCCAATCGATTTCTTTCATAGTGTATCTTAATTATGTTATTATTTACGAATGAGAGCAAAATTACGTTTTATATTTGCAAATTCCAATCAAAACAGCTTTTTTATTTATAGCTTTTATAATTTGCCAATATGTCAATGTGCTAAGGTACAAATATGCCATGCAGAATATAGCGCAGCCAATTGGCACATTAGCATATTGTCACATTGAAACATTATTATCTAACATTTTCTTTATCTCCTCATCGGCTTTATAAAGTTTATCCCGGCAAAACTTAATTAACTCTTGTGCCTCTTTCAGATTTACACTTAAACTGTCTATGTCCAACTCATTACTGTCTATGCGTGATACGATTTCTTCCAGACGTTTCATAGCCTGTTCATAGGTTTGTTTCTTTGCTGCCATACTTCGTTTTATTTTTTAGTTACTATACTCTTTATTTCTCCTTTGGCAAAACGAGTGGTAAGTTCATCCCCCGGCTGCAATGCAGAAGCATCGATCACCGCTTTGCCATTTTTTTTTCAGCGTGATACTATATCCCCTTTTCAACAAATTTTCGGGAGATGCCGCCTTCAATTCCTGCTCCAAAAGTTGGAGCCGATGCTTTTCCTTTACCAGACGACGCTGTGAAACGATGCCCAACCGAGTTTCCATCATTTTTAAACAATGGGTCTCTTTTTGTCAGACGGGATTGCAGGCCTACTTCCAAATGCTTCATGATTCGTTCCTGGCGATAATGTTCCTCTTTCAGCCTCATCCGCGTCTGCATGGGAATACGTTCTACCATCCGGTTCAGCCGGGTATTTTCCCGTTCCATACGGGTAGAGATAGTATGAAGTACAGCCGATGCATAATCTTCAAGAACCTTGGCAGTGTCGTGCAAATGATTTATAAGATACTCGGCAGCAGCAGTAGGTGTCTTGACACGAGTATGAGAAACAAAGTCCAACACCGTATCGTCACGCTCATGCCCTATACCGGTTATAATAGGTATAGGAAACTGGGCACAATTAGCCGCCAACTCATATGTATCGAACCCCGAAAGGTCGGACGTGGCGCCTCCGCCACGGATAATAACCACGACATCCCAATCATCACGACAGGCATGGATAGCATCCAATGCAGTAATGACAGATTGTTCTACCCGTTCCCCCTGCATAATAGCAGGAAACAAATGCGGATAAAAAACAAAACCGTAGGAATTCTGTTCCAGTTGATTACAAAAATCACCATAACCGGCAGCCGTAGCCGAGGAAATAACGGCTATGCGTTGCGCCAGCAAAGGAATCTCTAGTTCCTTATTCAAAGTCAGCACACCTTCTTCTTCCAATTGCTTCAAGATTTCGCGACGGCGACGCGCCATATCCCCCAATGTATAAGTAGGATCTATATCCTGCACAGTAAGCGAGTAACCATACAATTCATGAAACTCCACAGCCACTTTCACCATCACTTTAATACCTGCAACAAAAGCCTGCCCGGTTTCCTCTTCAAAATAAGGCTTCAGCAGACGGTAGACATTGCTCCAAATAGTCCCCCTTGCCTTAGCTATCAGATTATTCCCCCGTGGCTCTTTCTGTACAAATTCCAAATAGCAATGACCGGAATAATTGGAACGTACATCACTCAGCTCTGCCTGAACCCAATAAGTATCGGGCAGACAAGCATGAATGCTACGCTTAACCAACGCATTCAGTTCATATAAAGAAAGAGGATGTTCTTCCATTATTTTTTCTTCTCTAATTCTATTTGACAAGCTTTCCAGATATCAGGCACACCATAACCGTAAATATTATCCGGATACTCTTTACGGTCTCCTGCATTCCGCACTGCCTCCACCACCTGCTTGGCAGTAAGCCAGGGACAAGCCTGCCAGAAACAGGCTACCAACCCGCACAATGTAGGCGATGCGAAAGAAGTACCATTGGCATGAGAAACCGTTCCATCATTACCCGCTACGGCCGAAGCAACTCCCACCGCCATCACATCCGGTTTTACACGGCCATCTGTAGTATTTCCTACAGAAGAGAAATCAGCATTAACCAGATTCCGGTCCGCCGCCCCCACTGTAATAACATTTTCCGCATCTCCCGGAGGTGTGATTTTTTTCCATGTGCCACGCCCCGAATTTCCGGCACTGCATACCAACACCAATCCTTTATCGGCAGCCAAAGAAGCGGAATGAGACATCAATGAATAATGCCCGTCCAAATCACGGTACCGGTAATTCATGGTCGTATCATCAAACTCATAATATCCCAATGAAGTATTAACCACATCCACTCCCACACTATCGGCAAATTCCAAAGCTTCCGCCCAATAATCCTCTTCCACAGGCTGTTCCGTATCATCATCCTCACTACGGAGAAGCCAATACGAAGCTTCAGGAGCTGTGCCGACCAATACATTCGGCTTATTGGCAGCCATACAAGATAACACTTTCATGCCGTGATAGTTCTCGGCATAAATATCCGAGTGAGAATTTACAAAATCGCGTGTTCCCAACAAGTCCATTCCTTTGAAAACACTGATTTCATCAGCATTATAAAAACCGGCATCAATGACCGCTATTTGCATCCCCTTCCCACGAAAACCTGCAGCGTGAAGACTGTCCCCATGATGAACAGCAATCTGCCGCCACGCATCCCCATAATAGTTATTACTCTTTGTCACCCTATTGGTCACCTCTTTTTTACGGTTGGCATTGCGGGCAGGAATACTGTCGGGAGCTGTCCACACTTTCCGGACAGCTGTCACAAAAGGCAATGCCGCCACTTTATCAATAACCGACGTGTCGGATACCTGCACTACCACTGTATTGTTCCATTTACTTTTGGATACAAGCTGTGCTCCTTTTCCGACCAGCATATCTATATAGCTCTGACATACAGGAAGATCTGTAGAATCAACGGGCAATCTCTGCCTCATGCGACGCTCCAAAGCACGTTCGGACAAATAAGCCGAAGGATTGTCCAATGTATAGGTTGTTTCCGCCTTATCGCGAAAGTTTACACGATACTTATACGTTTTTACTTGTGCCGACATTTGTAAGGTGCATGCCAATAGCAAGCAGCCCACTATTCCTTTTTGACTATTCATTAATTCTATTCCGTTTATTTTTTTCAAATGCAAAGATAAACAAACTTTTCCCTCACAATCATTTTTTGTGTACCTTTGCAGCCAAATTCAGTTTAAACAGGTAAAAAGACAGAAAATAAAGTATGGCAAAAACAGGAACCCCCACAGAATTGGGAACACAACCAATCGGAAAATTACTTTTACAATATGCAATTCCCGCCATTATCGCTATGACGGCATCTTCCCTATACAATATGGTAGACAGCATCTTCATCGGTCACGGTGTAGGTCCTTTGGCTATTTCAGGACTGGCTATTACCTTCCCACTGATGAATCTGGCGGCTGCATTCGGTTCATTGGTCGGTGTGGGTGCCTCCACATTAGTTTCCGTAAAATTAGGACAGAAAGATTATGCCACCGCCCAAAACATTTTGGGTAACGTAGTTACGCTGAACTTTATTATAGGTATAGGATTCAGTATATTAACCTTGCTTTTCCTTGATCCTATCCTCTACTTCTTCGGAGCAAGCCCGGATACCATCTCCTATGCACGAGACTACATGGTCATTATCCTGCTGGGCAATGTTATAACCCATATGTATTTGGGACTGAATGCCTTACTACGCGCTTCGGGGCATCCACAAAAAGCAATGATAGCCACCATCACCACAGTAATTATCAATACCATCCTTGACCCTATTTTTATCTATCTATTCCATTGGGGTATTCAGGGAGCTGCCATTGCCACCATTCTGGCCCAAATCATCGCACTGGTGTGGCAATTCAAAACCTTCACCAACAAGAACGAGTTGCTTCATCTCCACCGAGGCATTTACAAACTGCGCGGTACAATTGTAAAAAACACCATCGCTATCGGTATGTCTCCGTTCCTGATGAATCTGGCAGCATGCTTCATTGTAATTTTCATTAACAAAGGTTTGAAAGAATATGATGGCGATCTGGCCATTGGCGCATTTGGTATTGTAAACCGGATTGTTTTCCTATTCGTCATGATTGTGATGGGGCTGAATCAAGGAATGCAACCCATAGCCGGTTATAACTTTGGCGCCCAACAATATCATCGTGTAAACCAAGTATTAAAACTTACCATTTATGGCGCCACCACCGTTACAACAACCGGTTTTCTAGTAGGTGAACTGATGCCCGAATTGGCCGTATCCGCTTTTACCACTCATGAGGGACTGATACAGCTATCAGCTACCGGCTTACGCATTGTAGTCATATTTTTTTTCCCATTATCGGGTTTCAGATGGTAACGTCCAATTTTTTTTTTTCAAAGTATCGGCATGGCCGGTAAAGCCATCTTCCTATCATTAACCCGGCAGTTATTATTCTTGCTCCCCTGCATCATCCTGCTCCCTCTTTTCTGGGGATCGGCAGGAATTTGGTGGAGTATGCCAATATCAGACTTGGCGGCAAGTATTGTCGCAGGAATCATGCTTTACCGCCAGTTCAAGATTTTTAAGACCCACGGTAACAAATTAAAAGTTGAAAATTAAGAATTAAAAATTAGTTTCCTTATATTTGTCCACATAATCAATAGACAACGACTATGAACGAGCATTATGTTATCAACCTAGGACGCCAACTAGGCAGCGGAGGAAAAGAGATAGGCGAAAAACTGGCCCAAGAGTTTGGTATCGCCTTTTACGATAAAGAATTAATCAAACTAGCTTCGGAAGAGAGCGGCCTATGCAAGGAATTCTTTGAAAAAGCAGATGAAAAAGCTTCTCAAAGCATCATCGGCGGTCTATTCGGAACACGTTTTCCTTTTATCAGCGACGGAGCCATTCCCTATGGCAGTTGTCTGAGCAATGACGCTTTGTTCAAAATACAAAGCGATGTAATACGTGAACTGGCTGAAAAACAATCGTGTCTGTTTGTCGGCCGATGTGCCGACTACATTTTTGCGTGACCATCCCCGTTGCGTTAATATATTCGTTTCTGCTTCCAAAGAAGCACGCATCGAAAGATTGATGCATATCCATCATATTTCTACAGAAGCCGCTGAAGAATTGATGGAAAAAGCAGATAAAAAACGGTCGGCTTACTATAATTATTATAGTTACAAAACGTGGGGAGCTGCCGAAACTTATCACTTATGTATTGATTCGTCCGTATTGGGGATTGATGGAACAGTACAATTCATCAAACAGTTTGTAAAATTAAAGTTAGGATTTTAACTACTTTAAAAATGGTATACAGACAATTCAAAGGGTTACCCCAGCTATAATGAAGGAACATGCCTGATTTTTTAATTCCGTATTTAAAATAATTCAGACACATCCCTTTATATTATACCATGGCAGGATAAATCAGAAAATATCAATCTTCAAACTTTTCCTATAAAATCAACCAATTCATTCACTTACGCAACATATCCCATAAGATTCCTATCGCCAATAATATAGAAATGATTACTATGAGCAGTTTCAAATATGCAGGGCTAATAATTAGCATAATTACCAGTCTGATATCCTGTACACACAATAAGAACTACACCACAACCTTCCAACCCGAATTGGCAAAGCAGAAGCAATAATGTACAGATATCCCGACAGCGCACTGCATATATTACAGGGCATACAACCTGACAATCCTTCTAACAATGAACAATATGCCACATGGGCATTATTGATGACACAAGCTCAATATAAAAACCAAATTGAACAATCCGATTCTTTAATAAATATCGCTTACTCTTATTTCACCAAACATGATAATGCACAAAGAAAGGCATTGGCGCTATATTATAAAGGTATCTTGCGCCATGAAAGTCATCATGCCGAAGATGCATTGTCATTTTATCTAGAAGCAACAACTGAAATAGAGAAAACAAATGATTATCAATTAGGCTTTCTTATCAATTCAGAGATAGGACTAATGTATCTATATCGAAAACTTAAATGATTATGCTATGGAATATTTTGAAAAAGCACATCATAATGCCGAATTATCCAACAACCAAACATACATAGCTTTCTCTTTTCATCTATATCGCCAGAGCATTTTCACAGAAAAAACAATATAATAAAGCGATAGAATATTATGAAAAAGCTATAAAAATAGGACAAGTGAATAACTATCCTGCCATATTGGCAAGCGCCATGAACGAAACCAGTTTTTTATTTCTTAAAACAGGAGAAAATAAAAAGGCTCTTCAGTATGCAAAAAGATTGTATTAAAATAAAAAAGACTGATCAAAGAATATTTTCATTGGGAGATACTTATCGCTATTTAAAAATGTACGATTCTGCATATTTTTACCTAAACCAAGCTTGCCTGTCACCTAATATCCATACAGCCCGTAGCGCCTATCAAGCACTATTTTATATTAGTCAAGAAGAAAAAGATTACAAAAAGGCAGTAGAGTACAGTAATAAACTATGGTTCTATCAAGATTCAATAGGTAAAACAGAACGCAATAAAGCATTAATAGAGATGCAAGAAAAATATGATCAGCAAAAAAAATAATTAATGAAAATAATCTGTCACAAATAAAGAAAGACCGGATCATACGCAATGTGCTCATCGCCTTAATCATTTTGTCTTTCATCATAGCAATAACAAACTATCTATACCAACGAAAAATAGTTTCTCAAAAACAAGAGATATCGGAGAAAGAAGAAAAAATTCGTTATTTCACTATGAAAATACATGAAAATGAGACATTGATAAACCGCAACAAAATGCGGATAGAAGAACTTACGATCCAAATGGAAGGAAGCCTAGAGATAAAAGAACAATGGAAAGAACAAAATAAAATACGACAAGAAATACAACAACAGAATGAAACGCTGAAACTGGAGAACAATAAACTGCAAAATCATATAAGCAATTATGCCCAATCATTAAAAGAAAAGTCGAAAGAACTGGAAGCAATGGAACATCTATCAGAGGAAAACCAGTATCTACATAAACGCGAGGCTTTTTTATGTAACCAACTCATTAAGCAGACAGAATTATTCAATAAGCTAAAAACAACAAAGTATATAGACAACAAACTATGGCAAGAAATAAAAGAAAAAATAGATTTATTATTCGATAACTATACTAAAAGACTATGTCATCAGATACCTTCCTTAACAGACGGTGATATACAAATATGCTGTTTGATAAAACTACGGTTCAGCAACGGTGACATCGCCAACATGTTAGCCATCTCGCCCACATCTGTGTCCAAAAGGAAGTTAAGATTAAAAGAACGCATCGTACAAGAAATAGGTTCATTAGGCGAAAATCAAAGCCTTGATTTATGGCTTATGGAATACTAAAAATAAACAATTGTCTATATCGCCTCCCTATAAAAAAAGGTAATAAGCTAGTTATTAACTTATTACCTTTTTTCATTTGTCCACATGATATCTGCACGTTTTTAAGATTTATCCTCTAACTTTGCCCCAAACAAAACAATTAAAACAAACATAAAGTCATGAAGTTAAAAAGTATAAAGAAAAAGATATGGAGTATAGTTATTATCATAACTACATTAATAGGTATTTTGCCTGTACAAGCCAATACAACAGAAACTCCTGTTAAAGATGTAGAATTGGATGGCAGATGGGATGATCCTATTAGAAGTGCGACTACCAATTGCCCCATAACTGTATTTACCGATGGCTATCTCCTTACTGTCAAGAACGTGTCACCCGACCGTGATATGACCATCCGCATTACAGATATGGCAAAAGGGAGGCGTCGTTTATGAAAATAATATTCCTGAAGTACAGAGCGCTTACATCACAATTTCTATTGCAAATTTCCCTGCAGGAGAATATAAACTAGAAATAACAGGTACACCTTCCGGACATTTAACGGGATATTTCACTCAAGAGTGACAGACCTGTTTTCATAACCCGACTAAAGTATACCTAAACCGCTAACTTGATTCATTAGAAATTGGAACATGAAAGTTCCAATTTCTATGAATATAATTTGTCCAAAAAGTTCATTAAACAAATCCATATTAGCGCAATAATATATGCTGAATTTCCTTCTTGACATAACACCAGACAAAAGCCAGCTATTGATAACCATCAAATTAGCAGGGATATTGCGGGAAAAGAAACAAGAGGTATACTATACCTACACCTCAAACCCTGCTTTTACGCCTGTACTATATAATAAAGGAATAAGCAACTGCGTACTTTATCCAGATGATTTCCGTTGGTTAAAGCCCGACCTAACGCTTCTAGATTGTCGGCATGCAGCACATGCCTCCCTCTATCGGCAGCTAGCCATTGACTATATTTTCATAGCCATGCAGTTGCCGAACCAAAAAAACATACAGGACAAAGATATTTCTGTACTTTATCTGCCACCCACTCCCTACCTGTCATCTGGTTCCGGACCACGTGTGGAATCGTTGGCAAAGAGATTGCAGGATATAAAAAAAGACAAAGGAAGAAATATTATTGTCGGATTATTGGGAAAAGGAAATAAAAATTCAAAGATACTAGAAGATTTTTATAGAGTTATAAAAAGAAGTTCCATCAGAAATCCCCGGTACCAATTCATATTATTGACCGACATACAAAATGTATATCAATCGTTTGAATTGCCCGGCAACATGGAATTATTCCGCACGCTGAACCTTAACACCATATTGCCATTATGCGATTTGGCTTTGACCGACTCATATTCTGACGCATGGCTGGATTGTACCTTTGCTCAAATACCGGTACTGAAATATTCGCCTAAAGATATGATAAACATAACTCCGATGAAATTGGAGCAACAAATAGAATATGCATTACAAAATAAAACAACACTAACACAAAAGGCGAAAGAGTTATGCGATTTCTTTGAGCGTAAGAATCGGGAAATAAACAAAATAGCCGATATGTTAATAGAAAGAGCAGGACGTAACAGATATAACTCATGCAGACTCCGGCCGCACACTTATTAAAGTAATTCAGCGTTCATACCTACTTCCACGTCCAAATGAACGTTAATCGCTCCAATGAATTTCTTTTTTTAAGTGATTGCGGCCGCTCCATGAGTTTTCTCTTATAAAACAAACCGGGTTATGACAGAATACGAACTTGATAAAATAAAGAAATCATTTGTCCGTTCCAATGCCAAGTGCCCTGTAGAGGTAGCTTGCCTGCTCACTGTCATAAAATATTACAACGGAAAAGAAACGGACATACATACATTGACCGAATGGTGCAAAATAAATGGAAAGCTTACCTTGGCAGGAATGAAACAAGGGGCTATATATTCCGGCATGAAAGCCGAAATATGTTTGCAAAACATTCATCAATTAACACAAAGAAAACTTCCCATCATCCTTTTCACTCTCAATGATTTCAATGTACCGGGATATGTAGTCTGTTACGGCATCCATGAATCCCGATTCATTATCTGGGAACCGGAATTCGGACTCATGCAATATTGGGCGGACGAAATGAAAACATTATGGATAAAAGGAATAGCCCTGACCCTCTTTCCCACACAAGATTTTATGAATTCGGCAAATCTCCATCTAAAATGGTGGGAAATATATAGCTGGAGCAAACTATGGAAAAGAAAAAGGTAGAACATTGGTACGAATATATATGGTTAAACGTACCTTTATTCCGCCAAATGGTATATAAGCTGGGTAAGAACAAATGAAATGTGAAAAGTGGCACTCATAATCTTTCCTTCTCACTCTCTCCGGCACCACTACCCTTATATTTATTACGCGTAGCATTAAATTTATAGCGTACCGTCAGCATCACTTTCCTACTATCATAATTATTAATTTGCAAAGAAGATGCCCGGTTATAATACATACGGTTTCCCGACTTCATGCCATGGAACAAATCCGTACCACTCAGTTTCACAGACATCCTATCCCCCCAAAAGAACTTTGTAACCCCGGCATCCACATAAAAAATATTCTTGGTTTCCGAGCAATTCTCCATATCGCCTTTACTTTGATAATTCATTTCCACCGAAGCTATCCAACCGTGATTAAAATTAAATGTATTATTAAAAGCCCCCGTAAACATCGGTTTGTTCATCTTCAGCAATCCATCGGTAGTCTCCAGATCCAGCCATTGTTTCTGTACTCCCCAATTCAATTGCGGCGACCAGATTCCAAACTTAGGCGCCAATGACAAGAATGCCGAAACAGACTTCAAGCTATGAAGATTTTTGAAAGAAATAAGCGTTACCGCCGGATTATACTCCATTTGTTCCCCCCAGTAAATGATTGCATTTCTTCTGTCATTATAATCCACACTGAACTGCATAAACTTCCATGCCCCCATCAAAGAAACGTTATGCACCACCTCATGTTCCAATAACGGATTGCCGGACTGAAGCGTGAACCTATTGGCATACGTCACATTATTGCTCAACTGCTGGTAGGACGGACGACGCGTCTTCGCCGCATAACTAAGCTGCAACTGCACTCCGCCTATTTCAGAACCCAATGAAACACTCGGAAAGAAATTACTGAAATTCCGGCTTTGTCCTTCCATATATTTCCCATCCTCATAATAATCATAGTTCACCCACTCATAACGTCCCCCCACGGAGAGTTGCCCTATGGGGGTATTGCGGCTATACTCTAAAAACGGACTGATATTCTGCTCTTTCAGTTCACTGAATGAAGTCGGCACATAACCTTCCGGATTCACATAATCATCCTGCCGCTCTGTATGACTGTATTCAGCCCCTATCAGGACATTTCCTCCAAGCAGCGGACGGCTCAGCACCAGTTTGGCAGCAAAAGAGTTCACTTCTCAATGTATTGGTAGAAGTGACAACCCTATCTTCCTTATTGCTGCTTTCTTCACGTTGTATCGTATTGTCTCCGTTTTTGTCAAACAGATAATCCGCATTAAAATCAATCTCCGTTTTTCCCGCCATCCCCTTATAAATAAACATTTACCGAATGCGAGGGATTATAATACGCAGTGGCATTGATATCATTCGCCAGATAGTCATAATGCGTGCCATCGGCATATACATCCGAATTAAATATAGTGTGATAGCGGGCATCCGGATTGGCTTTCAATGTATATTTTACTCCGATTGAATTATTTTCATCGAATGCATAGTTCACACCTGCGATATTGGTAAATGCCTGTTGATTCGTTTTTGCGAACTGATAATTGTCCTGATGCCAAAGCGTATCAACATGCACATCTTGAGTAAACCGACTTTCGTCAAACCCTTCACTTTTTCTATAATACACGGTGCCGAACACATCCAATTTATCACGCCGGTAATTCCAGTTCAACTGTTCCACGAAACCGGCATACTCCCACTGATTATAACCGGAACGCACATCAAATCCAAATCCTTCCCCTTTTATGGGGCGGGTAGTAATCTTCACCACTGCTTTCACAGACGCATCATATCTTGCACCGGGGCTGGTAATCAGTTCTACATTCTTAATATCTTCTGACTTCAGCTGGTCCAGTTCCGACAAATCACGCAGCAATCTTCCATTCACATAGATTATCGGGCTCCCTTTTCCAAATACCTCATACGCATCATTTTTCTTCTGAAGTCCCGGTATATGCTTCAACACATCCTCCGCCGTACCCATTTTGCTAAGTACTGTTCCTTGCACATGGGTCTGCAACCCTTCGGCAGTAAGTTTATATGACGGGCGATTCCCCTTTACCACGACTTCCCCCAACAGATTAACATCTTCATGCATCACAATCGTTACCCATAGGCTTTTGTCACCGGAATAAAGCCAAGACAAGAAATTCTGAGTATATTGTTACCGCTTGTTTGGTCTATGCTGAAAATTCCTTGTTCATTGCTAATTGTACCTTGCACAAAAGATGAATCTTTGGAAGATAGCAATACCACATTAGCAAAACTGACAGGATTTCCTTTTTCATCAACTAATGAGCCGGAAACACTCTGTGCGTCAACAATAATCACTTGTAACACTAATCCGAGTAGTAAAATCAATTTCCTCATGTTCTATACTTTTTATTTTTTTGAAATTATCACAAACGTCTTAGCTCATCATTTGCCGCTCCTGTCCCTTTATACTTGCTCTTTGTTGTATTAAACTTATAGCGCAAAGTAATAGAAAATTCACGAGTATCCCATTGATTAGTCTGCTCCCAAATAATACTGCCAAAATATGTTTGCCAATAATTACGTGAACCATGAAAAAGATCGTTCCCTCGAAGTTCCAGACTTAAGGCATCCCTTAAAAATGACTTACGGACAGAGATGTCAACTGTACCATAATTTTTGAACTGATACAAATTCTGATAATTTCCTTTTCCCATAAAAAGCCCATCCAAACTGACAAGAAAATCACCAGGAAGTTCAAATGTATTGTTGAACCTTATTGTAGGACGAGGCTTATTAAACTCTATGCCATCTATTGTCATCCATTGTTTCTTCACGCCGATATTTAGGTTAGGATGCCAAAAGCCAATAGCCGGTGAAATAGAGAAAGAAACATTCAAAGTCGGACGATTATGATAATTGAGGTAAGTCATCATCATTGAATTGCCATTATCTATCGGATCTCCCCAATAAATGATTTCCTTACGCCACTGCTGATAACTGACAAGTAACTGTAAAAAAACGCCATGTACCGACCAATGAAATATCGTGAATGGTGCACGGCTCCAGCAATGGGTTACCACGTTGCATAGTGAAACGGTCTACATAGGTGACATTGTTGCTTAACTGGCTATAAGTAGGTCGTTGCGTTTTAGCAGTATAACTCAACTGTGTCCGGACAGAACCTAGTTTTCTTGAAAAAGAAAGATTAGGAAACCAGTTTCCATACATACGGCTCTGTTCATCCATGTGCACACCATCCTTATAATAATCAAAAGTTACATGCTCATATCTTACACCCAATGAAAGGTTACCTATCGGGAACTGACGGCTATATTCGGCAAAGCCACTCAATCCATCTTCCTCTACACGACTGATGGTACTTTCCACATATTTCTCCGGATTACGGTATTCGTCATTGCGACGAGTATCTGTATATTCTCCACCCAACGAAAGATTACCTCCAAACAACGGATAAGAAAGTACCAATTTAGAAGCTAGCAATTTATTCCTAATGTAACTCTGTGTATGCACATCCCGACTTTCTTGCTCTTGACTGATTTCGTGATAAAGACCTTTTCCTGTAGAAGTATTAGTATAATAGTCTGTATTAAAATCAATATTCAAATCTCCCACAGTACCATTATAATAAACATTTAGTTGATGAGTAGGCTTACCGGAAGTAGAAGAATACTCTTGATTTTCCAAGTGGTCATAAAACTGATTGTTGGCTGTAATATCATTAGAGGTAAATACATCCGACTTCGTATTTGGACGGGAAGTAAGAGTATAGCGGAATCCCAGTGAATGTTTATCATTCAGGGGCTGTAATTAGCTCCTATTTCACCTCGTAAAGACTTGTCTACTACAGTTCCATCCAATAAATTCTGATATTTCCATAAAGAATCAGACTCCAAGGTATGTACAATATCATTTTTCATGATATATTCGTTCTTTAAATAACGGAATATACCAAAAATATCAAGTCCATTATGGCGGTAGTTTACATTCAATTGCTCTATCAAGTCTACATTCCGGCTCTGATAGTAACTGGAACGGAGATCGAAGCCGAAACCATCTCCGGCACGCCGGATAGTCTGTATACGGATAACGGCAGTTACAGTTGCATCATAACGTGCACCAGGATTAGTAACAACTTCTACGCTCTTAATATCTTCCGAATTTAGTTGATCCAATTCCGAATCATCACGTACTTGCCGCCCATTGATGTAAATAAGAGGTGTTCCTTTGCCAAGCACTTCATAGGAATTCCTCTCTTTTATTACACCCGGTACTTTTCCCAATACATCGCTTGCTGATCCGGCTTTAGAGAGTACACTATTTTGTATATTAGTCACCAGTGCGTCGCCTCTCATGCGAGTAACAGGCATATCAGCTTTTACCACAACTTCAGCCAATATCTGTGTGTCTGAAGCGAGACAGATAATTCCAAGATCTGTACTTCTGTTATCTAATGGACGATAAACAGTAGCATAGCCAATAGATGAGATGCGAAGCACATCCTTTGTTTCTTTGACATTGAGACTAAACGCGCCTTCTTCATTACTGATACTTCCTGCCACGAAAGTAGAATCGGGCAAAGAAAGTAACACTATATTGGCATAAGGGACAGGTTGTTGTTGCTCATCAATTACTTTACCTGTTACCGTAACCTGTGCTTGCAGCTGCACTGCCAACCCCATAAAGAAGTATAAACAAAAAAGTATATTCGCTCTCATATTCTATATTTTTAAAGTTTCAAAAACACATTATATTACAAAGCTATAGAATAATCAACGGCACATTCTATCGGTTTATTATTAGAAGCTATTACCTTGATCATAATTCCTTGCATTTTCTTTTTTATGATTATTTATCCAAATAAGTTTCTATATACTTCACCACCTCCTTCATCATTTATCCGGCATATTTCCTATCTTATTCATCTTGCAATACCTGTTTCACGATCCACATTATTCATTAACTTTTCCTCTGTCTTATGTTTTAGTCCAGAATTAAAATTCCAAGAGAATGTCAGCACCACCATGTTTGCATTATTTTTGATGTAAGTCCAACTCTTTTTCTGCACCCGTTCACTCATCAGTTTCCAACCGGCACTCCAACCAGCAGGAGTAAAAGGATACAGCACTCCAATACCGGCACTCATATTTTTCCATTTATAAGAACATTGTATAACAGATTTTTTTTCTCCATAATCTATTGATTCTCCGTACAGTGAATTATATCGGTTTCCTATAGACCCATATAAAGAAAAAAATTCTTATAGTTCAAAGAAGCGTCTCCACCAACATACCAGAAAGCTGTATAGTGATGTAAATAAGAATTTCCTTTGCTCTCAAAACTGTTGAACCCACCATACAAACTAATAGATAATAAATCCGGTATCACATTTATATTAGTATAAAGTCTTCCATTCCATTGAGTAAAGCGTTTCTGATTGTCTATTCCATACTCAATAATATAGCTCCCGTCCGGTTGAGATACACACTCTATCTGTTCCATGATAGGATTTTTTGCTAATGCGATGTCCTCCACTTAGCTGGAAACTTACTCTCTTGTTCCCCATGATAATTGCAGACGATTAATGTATGAACGATAAGGCTTCAAATTCCGGTTTCCTCTGTTTACCTCCAAATCCGTTGTTTGCTGGCGAATATCACTCAATGCTGACAGGCTGGGGACAGAAGGTGAGCAAGTGAAATTATATCGCAGACTTGCCCCTTTAAAAACAGGATAAGAAAGTGACAACATAGGACGAAACATATAGAAAGTAAACCCTTCCTCCGATTCATCAAAATCCTGACGAGATGCACCTATACCCAATGAATAATTTAATTTCCCCCATTTCCCTTGCGCCTGTACGTAACCGTAAAGCCTTGAATTATGCATTTCCGCAGTTTCATTTACATCACCTGTATAACGATTATGGGTATATGCCTGCATATATTTAATCCCACCTGTCAAAGTTATTTTATCAAATGTTTTTTTGATAGATGCCCTCACCAATTAATGAATATCTGGAGCCGTCCGTACCATAATCATAAGAAGACACAGGCGCACCGGCCTCACTATATGCTTCACTATATTCACGTTCATAATCAGAGCCTATATAAGGCCCTACCACATTTAAGGCAAGAAACTGGTCGTGAGGCAAAAACTTTTTATAATATAAATCAAGTGAAGGAGAATGATAATTATATTCGGAACGTGTGTAATTATATAAATCCTTCTGCTCCGTTTCTTTTATCAATTGTCCATAATCTCCATGAGGTGAATTATAAATATTTTCCGTAAAAAGACAGCATTAAATATATACTTTTCTGGTTTTGTAAGATTATAACTTGCCTCAATCGAATGGTCTTGGTAACTGAAAGGAGTGGAGATACCAATCAGTTCACGCTGACGTTCCTTTGCTTCGGTAAAAGAAAACATTTGCTCTTCATCCACCTTTCGGTCATCATAATCCCGATAACTTAAATAATAATTCAGCCCGAATTGTGACAATTTATGAGTTGCACGAATATACACATTATCATCCCCAAACCCAGTAGTCACAGCATTTGTAAAGCTAACACCCCCGGATATGCCCGACTCTGCCAGACGGACTATATAGTTAATCACAGCCTCAACTTCAGTATCTGCATAACGCACTCCTGGATTATCAATATACTCCACTCTTAAGACTTCGTCCGGTCTTAATGCTTGTACCTGAGCTGTGCTTGCTACAATATCATTAATGCGCAGCTGCACACTTCCTCCGCTGACCGTAGTAATTTTTCGTTCAATACTATTCACTTTCAATCCCGCCAGTTGCATGTGGCTCAACAATTCATACCCCGAAGTAGATGATTTTACCTGTTTGTCGGTAGGCAAAATTATCTGTCGGTCTACCCGTTTCATCACATTCGATGCTTTTACAGTAACCCCTTGCAGCATTATTGCCTCATCAGCAAGTTGGATAGTACCTATATCCAACGGGCGGCTCAAATTATCCAGTCTGATTACTTGGGTGATGTAGCCCACAAAAGAGATTTGAAGCAAGTAATTGTCTGCTTCCAGCTTACTTATGACAAACTTACCTTTCTCATCTGAAGTACATCCGGTGACAAATGTAGAATCAACGCGCTGCAATGTGATATTGGCATAAGAAACAGGCTGTCCTTTGACATCTGATACCTTACCGGAAATTCCTGCTTCTCCCTGAGCATACAGAGTTAAAAAGCTACCTAGAATAAAGGTTATGCAAACAAGTATTTTCATATATCTAAAATTATAATTTAATTACAATATTTTTTCTTCAAACGACCAAGATAATACTCCCGTATAAAAAAGAGGAAGATCTATATCTAGTTTGTCTTTTTTGTTCGGACATTCAATATTATTTTTATTCCTAACACATTTCCACCAAGCATAAAAAAACAAGGACCTCCACATATAGCCAAATATTTACAATTAAGACAAACCTGATTATCAAAAAAAGCCTGTTTATCTATACCTTGTGTTTTTTCTTTATCCCATCTTATCTGTCCATTTTCATCAAGAAACCCCAATGCCGTTTCCGAAGTATAATCCTGGGCTGTACATTTATATACATTACCATCATAATTTATATTGGCATAGTTTATTCGATCCGCATAGCATGATATTCCACCAAATTTATTATAATTTGTATTAACAGACAAATTAAACCCTTCTTTTTTTCAATTTAAAAAAATTCTCATCAAGATATCTTTTAACTATTTCATCATTACTTTCATTCTGATATGTTTGCCATATTCTTTGAAATTGTATAAAAAAGCGAGATCGCAAATTTTCAGGTATTTCACGAAGTACCTCACTAAAATCATGCTGAATATTATCAGTATTATAATTGATTCTCAATTTTATAACAGCGTCAGAACAACTATGGCACAATGCTATAGAATTTTGCAATATTTTATCAAATGATGGTTTCCCTCCTTGATTACGAATCTTGTCATGTGATTCTTTATCACCATCTAAAGTGATTTGGATTTTTTTCAAATCGATAGTCTTGCATTTTTCAATAACGCTACCTGTTAAAAAAAAAAAATCCATTTGTGGTTATTGAATTTGAAAATTTGACATGATGTTCTTCTGCAAGTTGCTTTATAAAAATTGATAGAGGATAGATAATCTTTTCAAAATAAAGTAAAGGTTCTCCACCAAACCAAGAAAGAACGAAATGTTTAGTATCTCCTTTTTCCAAAAAATATGAGTGGCCAAACACTTTATTCGTTTCACCGTTTCCGGTTGCATATAGCCTTTAGGATGTTTTTTCATAACAATACCAACATCTAAAATTACAATTTTGTGTAGGATTAAGCGTTAGGTGCCATGTGCCATCATTGTTCACTTGTTTATTCAATGCTTTCAAATATTCTTTTTCGTCATCCATATTGGTAGTCAGGAAACGAGTTTTTATCAGTTTATGAGTTAACTCAGAGTATATTCCCTGCAAATCTGCATTTTGCATAATTTTTTTCATCAAATCATATTCATTCTTCGTCACAGTAAATACTGTACCAGTTACTCCATTCATGCAAATAATATTTCCCTCGTAGGGAGTATAATAGTTATAATCACTTTCTACCATAGCCACATTTTTAATTATACATCAATAAAATAAAAAAGAGGTGTGCTAGTAAAAAAAAATCACGCCATATAAGGCTAATCAATTTACTTCTGACACACCGTCTTTTACACAATGATAATTTAGTTTATCTTAATCAGATAAATATTTATCAAAAAACATTTTTAAAAAAGACAACTATAAACCCGAGTCTTGCTTCATATGGTCTGGTTTTGGAACACATCCACAATTTCCATTATGCCCACCTTCTGTTGTCTCCATCTCACTTTCAGTTATAGCATCCTCTTCAATAGCTTTTACTACAGATTCAGCTAAATCTTTTTCTGTACTTTTTCCATAATAGTTTTTTTTAATTAATACTGAATTATTTCTAACTGTATTGCAAATGTAATTATGCCTAGTCCGACAATTCCGACTGAATAAAAAAAGAATGTTTTTAACTTTTTTTTGCATTAAAACAAAAAAAGCTTACTATTCATCCCAAAGAAGCGTATTCTGTTCGCATTCAATAGGATCCAAAAACATTTCCAACAAAAAGCTGCTGAAATTTAATAGAAAATTTTAGGAAATAAAAAGAGAAGACAGACTACACCTGTAACATATTTATAAGAATTCAACATCTTTCCTTTCACATCTCATATATAATACCTACATTTACTACCATTATATATAAAAGACATAATAAACTATGAGAAAAAAAGAGGGTTATAAATTGATGGTAATACTAAGCATACTTCTTACAGGGTGCAAACAAAAAAAGGATACTTTACAAACTTTGTTGCCTCCACTGGTGAAGGCGGAACACATTATGTATGAATACCCGGATAGTGCATTACACATATTGCAAGAAATGCAAATGCCTGCATCATCGGACAAATTGCAAAATGCTACTTGGGCCTTATTACTAACCCAAGCTAAATACAAAAATTACATAGAAGAAGTCACAGATTCCACCTTAATTAATATAGCATACGATTATTTCATGAAAAAGGGAAATGCCCAGCGAAAAAAGCTATGACCCTATATTATAAAGGTGTATTATATGAAAAAGCTGATAAAAAGAATGAAGCACAAGAATCCTATTTAAAGGCGATAGAAGAAGTAGAAAAGACGAAAGACTATCAACTGGCACATTTGATTTATAGCAGTATAGGAAATATATACCTATATAATTCGCTGAATGAATATGCATTGCAAATGTTTAAACAGTCATTGCACTATGCGAAGCTATCCGAAAATAAGAATTATATATGTTCTGCATATTATGATTTGGGAAAAGTATATTCCGTATTATTTGATTTTGATAATAGCATCAAATATTATAAAAAAGCAATTCAAATGGCAGAAACTCTACATAATTATAAGGTATTAATAAATGGAATGAACCAATTAGCAGGAGTATATACCGAAACAAAAGATTATCAACCCGCCCTATCCTATGCCCAAAAAGCTTTAATACTTAAAGAAACAAGCGAATTACCCCTAAAAAAAGGCTAGAACAAAGTTACTTGGTAATTGGTGACATATATAGACGCATTAATAAAACAGATTCTGCCTATTATTATCTGAATAAAACATTAGCTACTGATCGTATAGAAACAGTTTGTGCTGCTTATCAGGATTTATACCATCTAAGTAAAAAGAAAAAAAAGACTATGAAAAAAATGAGTCAGTATTGTGATAGTAAGTATGATAGTTTATCAGGATTCAATTGAGATATTGAATAGGAATAAAGAGCTTATGGATATGCAGGAAAAGTATAACCAGCAAAAACTATTGAATGAAAAGAACCAGCTAAAAATAGAAAACAATACTATCATCCGTAATGTACTAATCACATTGGTAGTGGTATTCTGCCTGATAGCTATCCTTATCTATATATACCAGCGAAAATTAATCCGCAAAAGAGCATATCATACAAAGGAATGAAGAAGAAATACAGCTGAATACCTTAAAAAAAGACAAGAGAATGAGAGAATAATCAGTCGTAACCAAAGCCGCATGAAGGAACTGGCAGAACAAATGGAGGCGAATAAAGATGCACAGGAACAGTTGGAGGAGCAAAAGAATGTACTATCTGAAATAAAATGCCAAAATGAAGCCCTGCAACAAGAGAATAAAATGTTGCAGCAACATATTGATAAATATTCTTCTTCGCTGAATGAAAAGTCCAAAGAACTTGAAAGATTGGGACTTTTAGGAGAAGAAAACCAACGATTGCATGATCGTGAAAGATTCCTGTGTAACCAACTGATAAAAAAGACAGATATTCTTTACCGTCTAAAGACAAAGCCCCAATACATGAAAGACGAGCAATGGGAAGAGGTAAAGGAAACTATGAATCTATTATTCGATAATTATATAGTAAGGCTTTCCACTCTTGTACCTTCATTGACAGAAAGCGATTTGCAGATATGCTGCTTCATCAAGTTGGGAATAGCCAATCCGGGAATAGCTGATTTGCTGGGGATAGAATCGACTTCGGTATCTAAAAGAAAATTAAGATTGAAAGAACGTATCACTCAAAAGATAGGAGCATTCGGCAAAGGACAGACACTGGATCTGTGGCTATGGGAGTTCTAGGGAAGCAACTGTCCACATTCCGCATTCGCACAAAGAGGTAATATTCTAATTATTAGCATATTATCTCTTTTTTAATTGTCCATATAACGTACATATCCGGTCCTATCTGTTTTTCATTCTAAATCCATAACTTTACAGCATAACAATCAATCAATAATATTATTATGAAAACAACTAAAGAATTAAAGATTTGGAGTTTGCGTATGGTATTATTCACCATATTGCTTAGTGGTTTATCGGTGCAGAAAGTGTATTCTTTTTGTAATAGTACAGAAATCACGATGCATGGGAATTGGGAAGAAGTTCATGATAAAGTAGCAACACGAAGCCTGCCATCTATTCCCATCACAGCCTGCACCGATGGCCAGAACATCTACATTGAAAACACATCTCCGGACTGTGACATACAAATTACCATCACCGGTAATCAAACAGGAGAAGTGATGTATGAACAGTTAGTGCCCCAAGCACAAACAAGCTATATTATCATTTCCATAGCCAGTTTCCCATCCGGAGAATATACATTAGAACTAACTAGTGAAGATGGGAAATACTTGGTTGGAGCTTTTAAAAGATAACCCTAATTATTCACCCTAAAAAACTTACAAAGACCATGAAACGAGTAGACCTTAAGAAAATCCTCTATATGGATTTTCTTATCCGGCACAAGTGCACAGGCACATCCAAGGAATTTGCAGCAAAGATGGATATGTCACGTTCCACTCTCTTTGAGTACATTGCCTATATGCGCGATGAACTGGAAGTGTGCATCCTTTTCGATAAATTCTTAGGAACATATTATTATGATGGCAAAAATCTATATACGTCATTAGGCTTTAAAGTAGTAGGATAATACGAATTGAAATGTGATGAGAAAAACGGGTCATGTTTGAATTTCTTTTTGATATAAAACCGGATGCAGGCAATGTATGTCCCACCACCCGACTGGCATGCTTGATTAGTGAACGGGGAAACAAGGTCTATTATACCGATACCTCCGACTCCGTTTTCACTACCGGTTTGCTGCGGAAAGGAATAGGACGCATCATTTATCCACATGATTTCCGATGGTTTACGCCACATTTGGCATTGCTGGACTATCAACTGCAAGATAAGCAGCAAGTCTATAATGAATATGACATAAACTATCTGTTTATAGCCATAAACAAAACCGACAGAAAGATAGACCTAATGCCGGAAATGCCTGTCGTCACCCTGCCGCCTATTCCTTATAAATTGCTGCCGCAAGGTGCAAAAGACGACGATTTCATCGACAAACTGACGGAAATAAAAGAAGACCGTTCACGCACTGTTATTATAGGCTTGCTGGAAGACGAGGAAGAAGAAAGAAAAGTGAACACCCCCTCACATACGGAATCATTCTACAAAGCCATAAAGCAGAGTGCGAGCATCCATCCGCAATATCAATTCATCCTGCTGACCAATCATGGAGAGGTGGAAACCCGGTTGTTTTCATTACCGCCCAATATAGCCATTTACCGCCTGCCCCGCCTGCAAGCCCTGTTGCCCTTGTGCGACATGGCGCTTATCACCGGAGGAATAACCCACTGGACGGAATGCACCTTTGCCCATGTGCCCATGGCAGAGTTCACGCCACAGGAAATAAACAAAATTACCCCCGTGAAACTGGACAGGCAGATCATTGATCTACTGGCAAACCGGGATACATCATAGAACGGCAAAAACACCTGTGCGCCTTCTTTGAGAGCGAAAGTGAAAGGATGAACGAAATAGCCGACTGGCTGATAAACAGAGTAAAACAAAAAAAAAGACAATTATGAGCAAATTTCCATTCTACAAACAGTTGGACGGCATGGACTGCGGCCCCTCCTGCCTGAGAATGATAGCCAAATATTATGGAAAGACATTCTCCGTACAGCAGTTACGCGAGCAATCATACATACAGCGCACGGGAGTAAACTTGCTAGGTATCAGTGAAGCGGCAGCCAGCATAGGGCTGCGCGCCACCGGTATACGCACTTCAATGGAAAAACTGAAACAACAGTCAAAACTGCCATGCATCATCCACTGGAACCAGGAACATTTCGTGGTCCTCTATAAAATAGAAAAAGAAAAGGGGCAAAACTTGGTTCTACATTGCCGACCCTGCCTACGGATTGCTGAAATATGAGGAACAGGAGTTGAAAAAATGCTGGATCAGTACCACACAAGGCGGAATAGAAAAAGGAATTGCCCTCTTGCTGGATGTTACCCCGCAATTTTATGAAGCGGAACCCATAAAATATGAAAAACTGTCCTTGTGGTATCTGTTTCACTATGTACGTCCCTACAAAAAAGGCGATGATGCAGCTCATCATCGGCCTGCTGGCAGGCAGTTTGCTGCAACTGGTCTTCCCTTTTCTCACCCAAACTATTGTAGACCAAGGCATAGGGCACAGGAATCTGAATTTTATACAGCTCATTTTGGCCGCACAACTCATGCTGGTATTCAGCCGCACACTTATTGAGGTGATCCGGCGCTGTATACTGCTCCACATCAGTACGCGCGTCAACGTGTCGCTCATCTCGGATTTCCTCTCCAAGCTGATGCGGCTGCCCATGAGGTTCTTTGACAGCAAACTGGCAGGCGACTTGATACGCCGCATCGAAGACCACAACCGCATCGAGAGTTTCCTCACCCAGTCCGTGCTCAATATTTTGTTCTCTACCCTCACGGTAGTCATCTTCGGTATCGTACTGGCCATATACAGCTGGAAAATATTCCTCATTTTCATTCTGTTCAGCGCAGCCTATATGGGTTGGGTAAAGCTGTTCATGCGCAAGCGGGCCGACTTGAACAGGAAGAACTTTGAACAGATGTCCGTCAATCAGAATAATTTGATGCAACTCATCTACGGTATGCAGGACATCAAGCTGCTGGGCTGCGAACAGCAAAAACGCTGGGAATGGGAAAACATACAAGCTTCTCTCTTCCGCATTAATATGAGTTCACTCAACCTGGGGCAGTGGCAGCAGGTGGGAGCCGTACTTATCAACGAAGTGAAAAACGTACTGATAACAGTTCTCTCTGCCACCGCCGTACTACATGGAAGCATCACGCTGGGTGTGATGCTTTTTCCATACAGTACATCATCGGACAGATGCAAGGGCCTATCAGCCAATTCGTTTCCTTCATGCAGGACACGCAGGACGCGCAGCTCAGCCTGGAACGTCTCGGAGAAATACATGGCAAGCCCGATGAAGAGACAGAAGGCATGGACCAGGATACCCAAATATCAGGCAAAGACCCGATTCAATTGCAAAATGTAGTCTTTACTTACGGATCAGAAAAATCGAAACGCATCATCAAAGGGCTATCGCTGGACATACCAGCCGGAAAGACTACCGCCATCGTGGGCCTCAGCGGCAGTGGGAAAACAACGCTGATAAAACTGATGCTCGGATTCTATCCTCCCACCGGAGGAGCGGTGATGATAGGCAATCAGTCGCTACAAAAAAAATCAGTTTCAAGGAGTGGCGCAAACATTGTGGAGTAGTGATGCAGGAGGGATTCATATTCGGCGATACCATTGCCAACAACATAGCACCGGATGGCAGCATGATAGACAAAGAACGCCTGCTGTATGCCGTAGAGATGGCAAATATACGCGAGTTCATCGAATCCTTGCCTTTAAAGTATAACACCAAAATAGGTAACACGGGGCAAGGATTGAGCCAAGGGCAGAAGCAGCGCATCCTGATAGCGCGCGCCATTTACCGTAATCCCGATTACCTGTTTTTTGATGAAGCGACGAATGCGCTCGATACGGACAATGAGAAAGTGATACAGGAAAATCTGGAGAGATTCTTCAAGGACAAAACGGTGGTCATCGTGGCGCACCGCCTGAGCACCGTAAAGAATGCCGACCAGATAGTGGTACTGAAAGAAGGGGAGATAACGGAACGGGGCACGCACGAAGAACTCATTGCCCGGCAGGGCGATTACTACAGGCTGGTGAAGAATCAGCTGGAACTGAGCGCTTAGGAAATTTAAAAACGAGAATTGAGAATTAAAAAATAATAGCAATAAGGTATGGAGGAAATCTATAAACCTGATGCGGACGGACCGGAAAAGGTAGAAGTATATAGCCGCGAAAACAATGATATGCTGGGAGATATGCCCGAATGGTTGATCCATACGGGAAGCTACATCGTATATGGACTGATTGTTTTTCTTATTGCAGGCACGGCATTATTTAAGTATCCTGACACAATAAGAAAAACGATAACCATTGATGACTTGGGAAGTGCGGAATGGATCACTGCCAATCAGGCAGGAATGATAGACCGCTTTTTTGTGGAAAACCAATCACCTGTACAAAAGAACGACACGCTGGGCATACTGAAAAATACTGCCCTACTGGAAGACGTACAAACATTTTGCCGCGTACTGACCAAAATAGAATGGTACTACCGCACCAACGACATCAAGTACCTGCAAGACTATCCCTTTGACCTCATCATGGGTGAAATGTCTTCCGCCTACGAACAGTTCACCCAAGCCGTGCGTACGTGCGTGATGTATCAGGAGTTTGATATCTATCCGCAGAAGAAAAAATACCTGGATGAAGAACTCCGGATACTGGAAAGTACCGGTAAGGCAGATGCCATGGCGGTGCTGAATGTGAAACGCGAACTCTTTGAACTGGATATAAACCACCGGATGGAGACTGCCAAAACCCTCCGGATGCTGGAACTGGCTTACGAAAACATGGTGAACAGCCTCCGCACGTGGGACAAGAAGTACCTCATCAAAAGCCATCACGACGGCATAGTGGTATGGGGAAAGACATGGGGCATGAGCGCCCGGGTAAATGAAGGAGACACCCTGTGCACCGTTATCTCCAAGCAACAGGGGAATCCCCTCGGGCACATCACTCTTTCACAAGACGAAGTGGCGGAAATTGCCGTGGGTGACAAAGTAAATATCGAACTGAACAAATACCCCACCCACTCGTATGGCGTACTGCCGGGAAGAATCGCCTCCGTCTCTTTTGTGCCTTACAATAAAAAAAGTTATGCCGTGGAAGTGGACTTTCCGGACGGACTGGTGACAACCAACAGAAAGGAAATAAAATATGAAATAGACATGTCCGGCCGGGCGGAGATCATCACTTCGAGCCGGAGCATACTGAGCAGGATTTTCGCACCCGTGTATGAATTGTTTTCCACCACGGAGTAACACCGTTTTTTTCACTACAGAGAATAACCAACTTAAACAAAGAAGAATATGAAAAAAGAAGACCCCGACAACAAGCAACCGGAATACACCCGCTATTCCGAAGATGAAGAACAAGTGCTGGACTTGAACGAACTGATGGACGTACAAGGTGGCATAGATGACAAGGAGTTATCCAAATGTGGCCTGGGATGCTATACAGGCGGATTCGTCGATCCTACAAAAAACACAAGATGAAAATACCGGAAATGAATAAAGTATATGTGCTGAACCCTCATTATCATCTGAGACATGATATTCACAGGGTCGCATTATTCTCCAGTACGGGGACAGATACCGACTGCTCCCGGAACTGGCATACTTTTATTCACCCGCTGCAAGCTGTCATGCTGAGTTTTTTCACGTATGACAGACCTTTGCAGACAACTCTCCCTCTGCTGTGCGACTTCTTCTGCCGGAGCAAGGAGGAGATGATCAAATGGGTATCGGACTTCATTGATAATCCGACCCCCATTTATACCTCCTCCCAGCAGGGAGAAATTTATTTTCCCAAACGTATATTGATTGAAGCGGAAAAGGCAGGCAAAGCATTGCGTTTTGACCGGCTGCAAGCAAATTCTTTTGTCTGGAAAAAACTGGATCTTACTACAAGAAGGCTGTATTCCGGTCCGTTGCTCCTCACATTCATGCTGACCAACCAATGTGTCACGCATTGTAAGTATTGCTATGCAGATACATCAACGCAAATAAAATCCCCACTCACCACCCAACGCATGATGGAGCTGATCAAGGAAGCTTCAGACCTGCAAGTACAACAAGTAAATCTGATAGGTGGTGAAATATTCCTGCATAAAGACTGGAAAATCATATTAAAAGAATTGGTAAAACGGGGTATTGCCCCCGAATTCATATCGACCAAAATGCCTGTAACCCAAAAACTATTGCAAGATGTACAGGAAACAGGGTATCAGGGAATTGTTCAAATTTCACTGGATGCCATTCATTCCGAAATACTGACCGCCTCGCTGGGAGTAAACGGGAACTATGCCAAAGAGATGCTTCACGGCCTGCAATTACTGGATGACAGCGGACTGAATTATCAGATTTCATCTGTGCTGACCAACTACAATTGCCAGTTGAATGTCTTGGCGGAATTACTGCATGAATTATCTCATCTGAAGCATATACGCGACTGGCGTATTATCCCCGCCAGTAATTCCATATACAAAGAGTATAATGTATTTTCGCATTTGAAACCTACTAAAGCACAAATTACAAAGGTATTCAACCAAATACGCCCTCTTCTCACACAGGTTTCCTTTCCCGTGATTCTAGGGAAAGAAGTAACCGATAAAAACTATCAAGATACCTGGGGTGGAAGCCGGTGTTTCAAAGGAAGCGAATGCTCTGCATTGACCACTCATATGTTTATATTGCCTGATGGTAAAGTGACTGTATGCGAGGAACTTTACTGGCATCCACAATTTATCATAGGGAATGTAACCACACAAAGTCTGAAAGAAGTCTGGCATTCCCCTCAAGCCTTGCACCTTTGTTCCTTGTCACGTCAGGATATCAACAAAGAGAGTCCATGCAGGGAATGCCGTCTTTTTGAAGACTGTTTCAGTTATCAGAACCGTTGCTGGAGTGATATCATAAAAGCTTATGGAAAGGATTGTTGGGATTTTCCCGATCCGCGTTGCTGTTTTGCTCCTGCCATGAAAAAATAAATTAAGTTATGACTGAAGACGAACTTGACAGAATAAAAAAATCATTTGTCCGTTCCAGTGACGAATGTCCCATGGAAGTGGCCTGTCTGCTCACTGTCATGAAATACTATGGCGGTCAACAAGATGCACGCACACTAGCCGAATGGTGTAAAGTAGATGGAAAATATACGTTGATGGGTATGAAACAGGCAGCTATACGTGCAGGAATGGAAGCGGAAATCTGCTTGCAGAACATGGAACAATTGTCCACCAGAAAATTTCCTGCCATACTTTTTGCCATCAATGATTTCGAAGTACCGGGATATGTGGTTTGTTATGGCATTCATGAAGGCCGCTTCATTATTTGGGAGCCGGGATTCGGCCCTATGCAATATTGGGAAAACCAAATGAAAACATTATGGATAAGAGGAATAACTCTTACTCTGTTTCCCACCCACGAATTTATGCAGAAAACGGATTTTCAACTAAAATGGTGGGAGTTATATCCGTGGAGTAGGAAATGGAAAAGAAGACTGAACCGCTGGTATGAATATATCTGGCTAAATTATCCCTGGTTCAGGGAAATGGTAACACAGCTAAGACGGAAATGAATGGAGCAAGCCAAGTCCAATTATTCCATAGGGGCAGATTGAACCCCTTAGCCGTCAAACTAAGTTTTTTATTACATACGATTCTTTTGTTCTGTGGAGACCAAAGCCCCATAGTAGGTGATAAAACCAGCGAGGCAAAAATCTTATCATAGTCTGGTGCATTAATCATATTAATTAAAGCAATCGTAGGATCATCTTCTGAATAAGCTCCACTAAAAGAAATAATCGCATCTTTAACATATTGATATCCGGCTGATAAGCATACCCATTTATAAGTTGTTCCTAAAGTTATATTATGAGATAAAGAAGGTAATAAAAAAATGGATTACCACCCTCATATATATATACCGATTAATATACATTACATTACTTCGCAACTGAGCATAATATGGACGAGAGTATAATAGTTGCGCATCTGAATATAGTTGTATTGTTCCCATATTTGAACTAGTGCAAGGTAGGAGAATAGTGGAATAGCCAACTGAAGAAATTGGTAATACTCCTTTTTGTTTCATTTGATTTTATATTAAAAGCTCCGGTCTGATCACTGATAGTACCTTGTAAAAAGTAAAATCAGGCAAAGAAAACAACACTATATTGGCAAACTCTAGTGGCTGTTTTTTTCTTATCCACTATTATTCCACTAATCATCTGTGCATGTATGCAAAGAGAAACCAGTAAGAGGCAGAAAGTTATATATAATTTTTTCATAACAATATCAATTATTTATCGGTTAAACCGGAACGCAAATGACACAAATCTAACCTCCGGCAGGTTTATATCCATGCTGTACAGTTATTAATTTGTGTCATTTGTGTTCCAATTTTAATTTATAGAACGAAATAAATCCGCGTTCCATCCATTAACTCCCATTTATCATCCGGTGGTATGATGGCGGATAATCATTATGTATCATGCATCGCCGCATCTTACATATCTTTTACAAACAGACCTGTTAAAACTAAACTATCCGCTATATCCTCCTTGGGATTGGGCTGAAAAATCATCTTCAGATGTTTCAGCCCGAACTTACGGTGCATTACTCCTGGAGTCGTGGACGGTGGTTCGGGCAGACAAATATGTAAAAGTCCATTCCATTGGGAATATATGAAATGATAATCCTCAATCATATCACAAAATGTTTATTTATAGAATGGGATGACGGATGGAACACGGATTTTTTTACTTTACCTGTCATTGGGTTTGCAAGTACAAATTTAAATTTTAAGTCCGTTTTTGTCCGCTTCGTCCGTGTAGTTCGCATTCCATCCCCCCGTTTTATAAATTTCCATTTATCATCCGGTGGTATGATTGCGGATAATCATTTCAAATAAGATAAAATATGTTATTTCATATTCTTCATTTATTCTTCCCCTTCAAGTATTCATAAAAAGCATATTGCGCCCGTACCGGTTCTTCTTTCGGATTCCTTTTCAACACATTATTCAGATTTTCATCCACCCAACCGGCTTTTCTGTTATCTTTCAACTGAATAGCCAGCATATCTATCAGTTGTTGTTTCAGATCTTCGTCAAGAATGGGGGTAACGGCCTCTATACGCCGGTACAGGTTGCGCCTCATCCAGTCCGGCGAACCCATGAACAGAAGCGGTTTTCCTCCATGGTGGAAATACCACACCCGGGCATGTTCCAAAAAGCTGTCCACAATGCGAGTGATACGGATATTTCTGCTATAAGGCTGATTGGGAATCAAGCAGCAGATACCACGTACTATCAAGTCTATTTTCACTCCTGCCTCACTAGCCTTATATAATTCATCTATCATGGCAGGATCTTGCAGTGCATTCATTTTCAAGATAATCCGCGCTTCTTTTCCCGCCTTTGCCATATTTATCTCATATCCGATACGTCTTCTCAGTTCCGGCAGCAGATTAAAACGGGCTACCAACAAACGCTTGAATTTGGGTTCAGTCACTTCTTTCTGTAATACCCGGAATAAAGTATACAGATCATTCACAATAATCTCGTTGGAAGTGAACAAACCGGAATCAGCATATATCCGGGCAGTCTTCTCATTGAAATTTCCGGTACTGATATAAGCATAGCTGCGAGTCTGTTTTCCCTCTTTGTTATACCGCAGTACAAGTGCCACCTTGGCATGCACTTTCAATCCCGGTATACTGAAAATAATATGTATCCCCGCCCGCTTCATCATCTCGGCGGTAGCCAAATTGTTTTCTTCGTCAAAACGGGCCTTAAGTTCTACAAAAACAGTTACTTTTTTACCATTCTGCGCAGCAGCAATCAGCGTATTGATAACAACCGAGTTTTCCGCCACCCTATATTGGGTAATCATGATCTCCTTACAGGACGGGTCATGAACGGCCTCATACAGGAAATGGATGAAATGTTCAAAAGAATGATAAGGGAAATGCAACATCAAATCCTTCTTGCTCACATAACGGAATATGGATTCTTTCTCATCCAAACAATTCAATGTCATGGGACGAGGTTTCAATTGGGTACAAAGTTCCTTACTGGGATTAGGCAGATGAGCCAAATCCTCCAAGTTCAAGTGTTTGTCTCCCGGAACCAAATCATCACGATTGATGCCAAATGCATCGACCAGAAACTCCAGATAATCCGCAGGCATCTTTCGGTCATACACAAAACGGCATACAGCACCTATTTTACGCTTTTTCACCTTTTTACGCAACTGTTCCACCATTACTTCGGAACTGGTTGCATCATCCACGAAAATATCGGCGTCACGAGATATCTTGCAACAATAACTGCAATCCAAATCATAGCCCGGAAACATACGGTTGATATTCGCCTTTATAATATCTTCCATATACATCAGGTAAAAGTTTTCTCCCTGTCGGGGAAGTTCTATGAAACGGGGAACTTTGCTATAAGGCAATTTGATAATATAGTATTCCTTTTCCCCCGTGTCTTTGCGCGTCACGCGTACCGACAGATACAAACGGTTGTCACGTAAAAAAGTCTTGATTCGATTCTTGCATACCGGAACAGGTTGAAGATAGGGAAAAATTTCTTCCTTAAAGAAATTACTGATAAACTCCTGATGAAAAGGCTCTACCTCCTGTTTACTTTGATAAAAAATAATATGATGCCTGCGCAAAGCCGGAACAATCTTATGCTCATAAATGCGGATACGGTCTTCCATCTGGCTATTGACAGCTTCGGTTATCTGATGTATCAGGTGTCTGGCTTCTTCCTGTGTCATATCATCACTTTGGCCACCGGAAGCGATGGCTTTATGTTCCGCTACACGAATCTTGTAGAATTCCTCCAGATTAGAAGAATATATAGAGATAAAGTTAATCCGTTCATACAACGGAAGGGAGTCGTCATCCGCCTCCAACAACACGCGATAGTTGAAAGACAACCAACTGATATCACGCTTGAAATAATGATATTTGCTCTCCATATTATGCTTAGATTTGTTCCAAATATAGTACCTTTGTCGATAATAAACAAAAAAACTATGACAAGAATCGGATTATTATCGGATACTCATGCATTTTGGGATGACAAATACTTGAAATACTTTGAGAATTGTGATGAAATATGGCACGCCGGAGACATCGGCTCGGTGGAAGTCGCCCGGAAACTGTCCGCTTTCCGCCCCTTCCGGGCTGTATATGGAAATATTGACGGGCAGGACATACGCAGACTTTATCCTCAAACCAACCGCTTCACCGTAGATGGTGCCGAGGTGTTGATAAAGCATATAGGCGGATATCCGGGCAACTATGATCCTTCCATCCGCGGCAGCCTGCTGGTGAAACCTCCCCAGCTTTTTATCAGCGGACATTCGCATATATTAAAGGTGAAATATGACAAGACACTGGATATGTTACACATCAACCCGGGAGCAGCAGGCATTTCCGGATTTCATAAAGTGAGAACATTGGTACGTTTTTGTATCGATAATGGAGAATTTAAAGATTTAGAAGTAATAGAACTAGCGGATAAGTTGTAAGATTAAAAAATCTTTCCGAACTTTGCACACACTAATATCAAAAACAATATGAAGACTTATCTCGTTACAGGAGCTGCCGGATTTATCGGAGCCAACTATTTAAAATACATCCTGGCCAAACATGACGACATCAGGGTGGTGGTACTGGATGCCTTGACTTATGCCGGCAATCTGGGAACTATTGCATCAGACATTGATAATGAACGTTGTTTCTTCGTAAAAGGAGATATATGCGACCGTGATTTGGCAGACCAACTATTCTCAGAATACAAGTTTGACTACATCGTGAATTTTGCAGCAGAAAGCCATGTAGACCGCAGTATTGAAAACCCACAATTGTTTCTGCAAACTAATATTTTGGGAACTCAAAACCTGCTGGATGCGGCCCGCCGTGCTTGGGTGACGGGAAAAGATGAGAATGGTTATCCTACCTGGCGTAAAGATGTACGTTACCATCAGGTATCTACAGATGAGGTATACGGCAGCCTAGGAGCAGAAGGTTTCTTTACTGAAACAACTCCTTTATGTCCACACAGCCCATATAGTGCCTCCAAGACAAGCGCTGATATGATTGGTCATGGCTTATCGTGATACTTACAAAATGCCGGTAACCATTACCCGCTGTTCCAATAATTACGGTCCGTACCATTTTCCCGAAAAACTGATTCCGCTGATCATTAAAAACATTTTGGAAGGAAAGAAACTTCCCGTATATGGTGACGGAAAGAATGTACGCGACTGGTTATATGTAGAAGACCATTGCAAAGCCATCGATTTGGTTCTGCGCAAGGGTCGCGAAGGGGAAGTATATAATGTAGGCGGACACAATGAGAAAGAAAACATAGAGATAGTAAAACTTACCATAGCCACTATTCACCGGATGATGACGGAAACTCCCGAATATCGCAAAATCTTGAAGAAAAAAGAGTTGAACGATAAAGGTGAGATTTCTATCGACTGGATTAACGAATCATTAATCACCTTTGTCAAAGACCGTTTGGGACATGACCAACGTTACGCTATCGATCCTACCAAAATCACTAATGAATTAGGATGGTATCCTGAAACAAAATTCGAAACAGGTATTGTAAAAACAATCCAATGGTATCTGGAAAATCAAGCATGGGTGGAAAATGTAACAAGTGGCGATTACCAAAAGTATTATGAAAGAATGTATAAAAACCGATAAAGAATACATCTTATAATATTTAAAAAAGTCCCCGGATAAGAAAGGCGTTCTTATCCGGGGACTTTTTTATCTTAATATTTCCAACACCAGATTTCAGCTATAATAAAACAATAAAATTGAATTTGCTATAGATATGTTCAACAACATACTACATTCCCTTTCATCTTCGATTTCTTTCGTATATTTTTGCACCGATAAGATAATTATAACACAAACAGTGTATTAAAAATAAAATAAAGAAACTATTTTAATATTTATAAATATAAAATCATAAAATAGCAATAATAGAGAAAGAAAGCAAAAAAACAAAACAAATCTCCAAAGTATTAAAAGGCAGAAACATGAAAAAAGAAAGAAAACAAAAGATTTATCTAACCTAATAAGTTTACGATTGAAACCAAACAGATTCAATAATTTGATATAACATCAACCTTTAAAAACAAATAGTGAGTTAATAAAGAAGCAAAAATGAAAAACATGAAGAAAAATCCAAAACAAAACAGGGAAAGCAGCCTTATGCGTAGTCCCCTTATTTTAGGATTGTCAATGGTCCTATGCATACCGGTTGCCTATTCGCATGCAAAGTCAAGTAACATAGTGAAAAATGAATCGGTTCAATCGATCCTGCAAGGACGTACCATCAAAGGTCAAATTATTGATGAGAACAATGAACCTTTAATCGGGGTATCCGTCATAATCAAAGGTGCAAGCACCATAGGAACCATCACGGATTTTGACGGGAATTATGCACTGGAAGTTCCTGCCGGAAAAAATGTTCTCGAAATATCCTATATAGGATATAAAACCCAGGAAATAACCATTGGCAAAAACACACAATTGAATATCAAAATGCAGCCTGATACCCAGACATTGGATGAAGTGGTGGTGATAGGATACGGTACTGTAAAAAAAAGAGATTTGACTGGAGCTGTTGCTTCCGTAAAAAGTGAGGATATTGTCCGAATGCCAACCAGCAATGTACTAGAAGCTATTCAAGGACAGGTGGCAGGTTTGGATATCACTCGCAGTAGCGGAGAAGCCGGTTCCGGAGTGAACATGACCCTACGTGGCACACGCTCCATCAATGGTGACAATAGCCCGTTATTCATCATTGACGGAATGGAAGGCTCTTACGATGAATTGAATCCGAATGATATCGCTTCTATTGAAGTACTGAAAGATGCCTCCTCTACAGCTGTTTATGGTGCTGCCGGAGCAAATGGAGTTATCATCATCACCACCAAAACTCCTAAAAAAGATAAATTCTCCATTGATCTGGATGCCTACTATGGTTGGAATGTCATCTCCAGCTTCCCCGAAGTAAATCGTGGAGAGGATTACATTAATTTCCGCAGAGAAGCACAAAGAACGGTAGGTGCCTGGAACAGCCCGGCCGATGACGGGAATCTTTTTCCCAGCTATATGCAAAAATATATAGACAACAATCAATGGGTGGACTGGTTTGATTTAGCTTCACAAACCGGTATCACCAATAGCTACAATCTAAGCACATCTTATTCTAATGACCGGGTCACCTCTTATTTTTCTTTAGGATATTACAATTTGGAAGGATTATTGAAAGGAGACGAACTGGAACGCTACTCGGCACGTGCCAAAATAGATTTTAAAGCCAATGAAATGGTAAAATACGGACTAAACCTATATGCCATGTATTCTGAAAATGACAAGCGTTACAGCCGTATATGGAACCGTATTCTCTGTATGCCGCCATTGGGTACTCCTTATGATGAAGACGGCAATCTGGTAGACTACCCGTTGGGAGACGGCAACATGAATCCGCTGGCCGATATGGGAGAAGACCAATATGTAAATAATGTAAAGACATTGAGCGTAGCCCCACAGATTTATGTAGAATTGACCCCACTAAAAGGACTTTCATTCAAAAGTCTGTTAGGCGGATATTTCCGGAATGTGAAAGAAAGTAAGTATACCGGCACAAAATCATATCAGGGACTAGAAAGCGGACTAGTTCAGGCCACTATCCCCAACACCTTCACTTATAATTATAAATGGCAGAATATCCTGACATATAACTTCAAAATAAAAGAGGATCACGATTTCACAATAACCGGAGTCACTGAATGGTCAAAAGACCAAAAAGAAAAAGCGACCGCCACTGCCAACAAATTTGATACGGATTCTTATCTATACCATAATTTAGGTGCCGCAACCGGTACACCCACAGTTTCTTCTTCTTATGTAGGTAGCCAAAAAATGTCCTATGTCGCCCGCATTAACTATAGCTATAAAGGACGTTACCTATTGACATTAAGCAGCCGCTGGGACGGTTCATCCATCTTGGCAGATGGAAACAAGTGGGATATGTTCCCCGCAGGAGCTATTGCCCTGGCGCATTAGTGATGAACCCTTCATGCAGAATGTAAAAGCTGTTTCCAATCTGAAATTACGCGCCAGTTACGGTGCCACCGGTAATGCCGGTGCTTCAGAATACGCCACATTAGATTACAGCCGCACAGGCATTATCGGATTTCAAGATGTAGGAGTCCCTTATAGCGGTTATTCCCAATCCATCGCCAACAAGAGTTTGGGATGGGAAAAATCTTATATGACAGATCTGGGATTCGACTTGGGATTATTCAGTGACAGACTGAACGTGGCGTTCGACTGGTACCGGACAGATACTAAAGATATTTTATTCGAGAAAAAAACCCTGCCCTATGCAACGGGAGGTTATGGCTCCTCTCCTTTCAAAATATGGTCTAATGTAGGCGAAACACGCAATACAGGTGTGGAATTAAGCATTACCAGCCGTAACTTTGTCGGACCTGAATTCCAATGGAGCACCACACTGGCATTCTCAACCAACAAGGAAGAAGTGATAAAAACAACCAGCGAAGGCCCGCTTCAGTTCGGAGACTACTACCTGATTCCCGGTGAGGCAATCAAAACTTATTACGGATACAAGTATGCCGGAATATGGGGTACAGCCGAAGCAGAAGAAGCAGCCAAATACAGTCAGAAACCCGGACAAGTCCATATTGCAGAAAATGGTACTCCCGATTACAAGCTGAATGCGGATGACTATTATGTTCTAGGAAGCGCCACACCGAAATGGTCGGGCAGTTTACTTAATAATTTTAATTATAAGAATTTCGACCTGAGCATTTTGTTGATTGCCCGGTGGGACTGGACAATCCCTTACGGTCTGACCGGATGGTATCGTACAGACGGTCTGACGCCTTCACCTACCGTATGTGACTACTGGACTCCTGAAAATCAAAGTGCCCGCTATCCCCGTCCGGATGCAAGTATTACAAACGGACAGGACCCGTATCAACAATGGGCTAATTATTTTGATGGTTCCTACTTGAAAGTAAAAACTATTTCACTGGGCTACACATTCCCCAAAAAATGGTTGGATGCTGTAAAGATTAACAGAATGCGTGTATACTTTACCGCAAACAATCCGTTCATTTTTACAAAATGTGACTATTTGAAAAACTACGACCCCGAAAAAGGGAGGAAATGATGACGACGCACCGTTGTCTAAACAATACGTATTTGGCGTTAATATCTCATTCTAAAAACTTATACAGATGAAAAAACATAAATTACTCTCTATATCAGCCGTAATCATGATGTTGTCTGTCTACGGCTGTAGCCTGGATGAATTTAATCCCTCCGGCATCTCTACAGAACAAGAATGGTCTACCCCGGCAGGCTATGAAAAGAAAGTGAACGACTGTTACTTTGACCTGGTCCGCATAGTTTATGGTCAGGCAGAAGACACCTATCTAATGGTTGCAGAAGGTGGAACAGACATTTGGCAAGATACGAATCCCGATGGTACCAACGGTAACTGGAGCAAACTACTCCGTTATGAAGATTACGGTGCTTCCAACGGTATGTTGAATGAAGGATATGCGGGTTTCTATGGTATATTGAGTGCATGTAATGCAGCTGTCCATTATGCCGACAAAGTGGAAGGTCTAAGCGAAACAAGAATCAACGAGTTGGTCAGCGAAGCAAGGTTTATCCGTGCCCATGCCTTATATAATATTGTAGAGCAATGGGGAGGCAAATACCTGCCATTGGAGCCTATGAACAGTCCTATTTCCGTTCTTCCTTGCAGTTCGGTTAATGATTTTTATAAAGTAATTCTGGAAGATCTGAATTCGCCATGAAAAATCTTCCTATCACACAGGAAGTAAAAGGGACACGTGACACGTGCAGCCGCTTATCATTTATATGCCAAAGCCTGCCTCACCTTCTCGACCTACACAGATGGTTTAGGCAATACTACTGCCTTGACGGAAAGCGAAAGTAAAGCCTATCTGGAAAAAGCGAAGGCGGCGGCAGATTACCTGATTCAGAACGCCGGTTTCGTTGGGAGTCAAGCTTTATGATGATGTAGAAGCTGTATTTGATGAGAACAATAACAAAAATAATGAAGAAGCACTGTTTATTGTCTGCCACTCTACCATTACGGCTTATAATCCTCGTGGAAACTATTTCAACCGTGTATGGAAACACTCCGAAGCATACAATAACAATACCTCAGGCATCTATCTTTCGGGCATGACACCCAGTTACGCTACGAACATCAACGGATACGAAGTTCCCAAACTGGCAAAAGGTAACTGCTATATGGAACCCAGCAAGTATATGCTTGATTTATATGGAGAGAAAGACGGCCGCTATAAAGCCTTCTTCAAAGACACTTATTATGTGAATAACGCTACGAACAGTACCAAGAACGGATATACGTGGAACGAGGCCGATGCACAAAGATACGGTCTATCCACCAGCAGGGTCGGCAATTCTGCCTATGATATCACTTTAGGAGATACGGCTGTCTATTTATCTCGTAAGACCTATACACAAGCCGAAAGAAACGCTTGCCGCTATGCCATTTTCAACTTGGAAGACAACTATGCCGACACAAAAAGTCCTCTGAAGTTTTTCCCAAGTCTGAAGAAAGCAGATTGTCCTAGCCTATATGCCGGTTCAAATGCCTCCAAACCTTATTCCTCAGCAGACTGTATTGTTTACCGTTTAGGAGAAACCTACTTGCTATCAGCCGAAATTGACTGGAGATTAGGCAACAACCAAAGTGCTGCCGAAAGACTGAACATACTTCGGAACCGTGCCTGTAAAGGACATGACCATAGTATGGATATCACAGCTTCGGAAGTTACCCAAGATTTCTTGTTGGATGAATATGCGCGTGAAATGATAGGTGAATGGAACCGTTGGATGACCTTGAAAAGATTCCGTGCTTTCGAGAGCCGTATCACAAAAGCTAACCCGCAAATCACAAAATTCGATAAGAACATTCACTATTTGCGCCCCATTCCCACAGCCGAATTATTGTTGATTGATAATGCTAATGAATATCAGAATCCGGGATATTAACCGGTATGGCAAATATAATTAATAAAAAGACAGCTTGGATAAAATTCACTATCCAAGCTGCTTTTTTAAGAGGGATACTTCACTTACTGAACCATCCCCCTTCTGACCTTAAATTATTCACAAAAGGACTACCGCAAATAAGCAAACAATAATTATCAGCCCTCTTTCTTTTTGAACGAACCTATGTTACTTAAAATTCAAATATTGCCGGTTTCCCGATACCCCATTCTGTTTTGCAGGACAGAAACGGAAGGAGAACGACATACGTTCAGCCGGAATCAAATAAGGCTGATGAGGATAAGCCCCCCAACTGGTATCACCACCCACTCCCATCTGTTTCAGGTCAATGTTCCATGTCACCATATCCTTGAACTGGATATCAGATAAATGACGCTGCGATTTACGAAGACCTGGCTCATCTAAATCTTCTGTAGGAAACAGATAAGCACTGGTGCTGACATAAGGCTGTCCGACAACCATCAATCCCTGTCCGGCGGTATCTGTCAGGCTCATCCAACGGACTTCAGTCTTATTACCGTTTTCCTGCGGACGGTCATACGGGAAATACTGATCGGCCACACTTCCCTTGTACAGACCTACATAAGAAGAAGTATTCCGGTCTATATAATTCTCATGAGGACCACGTCCCAGCCATTCCATCTGACTAAACTGCTTGTTCAGTGTAATACTAACCCCCATCCGAGGCAATAAAGGCAATGTATCGTTACCCGGAATGAAAGTACAGTTCACATCCAAATACCCTTTTCCCGAAAAATGATAGGCAACGATAAAATCAGACTCTCCTACAGGCAACTTATAATGAGAAACAACCTCATAAGCTTCTTTACCCAACGCCTTTTGTTTCATGGACAACAGTTTTGCCTGACGCCCCGCATCACGCCACGGACGCAAGGTTTTATTCATGCCATTTCCCATATCATTATCCGTCACAGGACGCCAGAAATTAGGGGACGTAAAGCTTCTTTTATCAGTTCCGTACTTCCCTCTTTATAAGAAGTCAAAGCACCGGTTTCCTTATCAAAACCTACGCTCAGATTACCGGCTGTAAGTGTCAACAACGAAGCCGCATCATCTGCTATCACCGGTGAAGACTGAACCTCAGCAACAAACGGCTGATAAAATGGAAGACTCACCTGGGCATCAGCCAGTTTTGTTCCGGCTTTCAGCAGACCATCCTCATTTTTCAAACTGGCATAGAAATTCAAGAAATACTCCACACCGGGTTTTACCTGTATGGCTGGAAAAGAAGTCTTAAACTTACCCGTCTGCCGAGGAGCCAGGGATACATTATCAATAGTTCCGGTAGCCAAAAGTTCACCATTCCCCTCCAGCTTCCAAGTAAAATTGAAATCACTTAAATCCGTAAAGAAGTACTTGTTACGTAACTCTACCCATCCCTCATGATAATCCAATAAAGAGAATGCTATATTTTGATATACTTTTTTCACTTCATGGATATGCGGCTTCAAGGTACGGTCGGCGGCAATCAGACCGTTCATACAGAAATTGGCAGAACTTGGAGTACCTTTCGGAGCCAGGTCACCTCCGTATGCCCAATAGAATTTTCCATCCGGCGTCTTTGCATACAAGCCCTGATCTACCCAGTCCCAGATATGTCCGCCCTGTAAAGAGGGATATTTCTCTATCACATCCCAATAATCCTGAAGATTTCCTTCACTGTTGCCCATAGCATGGGCATATTCACATAGAATCAGCGGTTTGGTCGGAAGATAGAGAGAATGATTGATCAATACATCTATCTTTTTATACATTGGACAGAAAATATCGGTATAAGGTCCCTTTATTCCGTCTTCCGAATGCACGGGACGCTGTGAACGGTCATTGGCATGTACCCATTTATAGGTAGCCGCGAAGTTACATCCCTCACCGGTTTCATTACCCAATGACCAGATAATGACACAAGGATGGTTTTTGTCACGCTCGAAACATACGTTCCGTGCGGTCTATGAAAGCTTTCTCCCATTCGGGCTGGTTAGCTAGGCATTGATCGGGCTTATATCCCATGCCATGGCTCTCGATATTGGCCTCATCAACCACATACATACCATAAATATCACATAATTCATACCAGCGGGGATCGTTGGGATAATGAGAGGTTCGTACACTGTTGATATTATTCTCTTTCATCAATTGAATATCACGCAGCATGGATGCCTCATCTACCACATGACCGTTATAAGGATCGTGTTCGTGTCGGTTTACTCCTTTTATATAGACCGGCTTGCCATTTATCAGCAATTGAGCATGTTTGATTTCGGATTTACGGAAACCGACGTATTGGGAAATATATTGTTCCGGTTTGCCATTTACACGCAAAGTAATCAGCAATCTATACAGATTCGGTTTCTCCGCACTCCATAACAAAGGTTCTCTCACTTCCTTTTTAAAATGAAGTTCCCGACCGGCAGCATTCCAACGCTTACGCCTCATTGTAGATACTTTTGCCTGCTTTGTCCAACAGGCTTACTTCCACTTCAGCCCCTTTTATTTTACCTTCTCCTGCTTTGCCCAACTCTACAAAAAGATGAAAGTCAGCATTCTTGTATTCCCCGTCAAGATCGGTCACCACTTCATAGTCGCGCACATGAGTTTCAGATCGGGCATACACATAAACATCACGCTGTATGCCGGCAAAACGCCAGTAGTCCTGATCTTCCAGATAGTATCCGTCACTGAACTTGAAAACCTGTACGGCTATTTCATTCTCCCCTTGTTTTACATACGGCGTAATATCAAACTCCGAAGGTGTTTTGGAATCCTGAGAGTAACCTACTTTTTCACCATTCACCCACACATAAAAAGCAGAAGCCACTCCTCCGAAATAAAGAATAATCTGGCGTTTATTCCAATGGGCAGGAATAGTAAAAGTACGTCTATAAGAGCCAACCGGGCTGTTTTCCACTGCAATCAATGGTGGATTCTTCTTTATACCATACCCACTGCCTACATAAAAAGGATAGCCGAACCCTTGAAGCTCCCAATTGGAAGGAACTTTAATATCATCCCAACCTGAAACATCATATCCTTTTTGGAAGAAGTCCATCGGTCGTTCATCCGAACGGGGTACAAAATGAAATTTCCATGTTCCGTTCAAGGATTGGAAGTAAGGAGATTGTGATTTATCACCCTGCAATGCCAATTCTTTAGTGGGGTATCCCATAAAATTAGCCGCCGAAGGCAGACGATTGATATGAAGCACATCAAAATTTTCCCAATCATTATCCGAACGGGGGTATTTGTTTCTACGCACTTCTACATTGTCTGTGCTCGTTTCGTTAGCGCTCCTGTTTACCGGAGCACCGTCATATTGGGATTGTGCCATACCTGCCAACGACAAAGATATGGCAATCCCTGTCAATATAGAACGAATTTTCATCATAAATATATCTTTTAATAAATTCGGAGTATCCGCATACTGATTTTTACTTCCACTATCATTGATCCAACAACAATCGCAAAATCAAAGCAGAAGACCAACCAAAGTTGGGTGCATTCAACACTTCACCTGTCAGTGGATTGTAGTTTTCATGAATCGGTCCGTCGGTCATCAGTCCTTGAGCATGTGCCATGAACTTGCGAGTCAGCAAGTCGGCTTCCTCCACATATCCGTAGCGCTTCAATCCGGTTATACCAAAATATACCTGGTTAAACCAAACCGGACCACGCCAATAACCGAAAGTAGGACGCAATGCAGGATGACTTACATCAAGAGTACCTAGCGGCAGGTAAGAGTTGAAATGTTTTTCATCCATCATGATGTTCTTCACACTCTCGGCTTGTTCCGGGGTAGCAATACCTGCCCACAAAGGCAACCACCCCTCAGCCCCCATCACCTTGACAGGTGTACGGTCATTCAAACGAATATCATAAAAGAAACCACTCTCGCTGTCATACATTTTAGTCTGTACATACAGCTTGATTACCTCAGCCTCCTTAGCCAACTGTTCAGAAAGCTCTTGCTTTCCCAAGATAGAAGCCATTTCCGAAAGTGTCAGTTTATCTACATAAAGGAAGGAATTCAAACAAATATTCTCCTGATCCATCGACCAAGCTTTCTCCATCTCATTCTTTAGCATCCGGGTGTCATCAAAACGCACACCGTTATCCATGCCGCTCTCCCAAGCCGCCGCAATCAGTGTACCATCAGTAGAACCATATTCGCAAATGCCATTGTGATCGTGGTCACGCTCAGCATACCACCATTGATGGAACCTATACAATTTATCAAATATTTCGTCCAAGAACGCTTTGTCTCCTGTAACCTTATAGACATTCATGGCTCCCCATGATGCTACAGGAGGTTTGGAGTCGCGCCAATTGTTACGTGCCTTATTATAACCGATAAAATCAGGAACCATACCATTCTCTGCCTGATAATCGAACAAAGAAAGCATTTCACTCTTGGCCCCTTCGGGATTATAGTACACATTACCCGATGCAATTTGCCAAGCATCCCACGACCAACATCCACCGATGAATCCTGTATAGGAAGGGAAACTACAACCATGGAAGATATCACCGGCAGGAGTACGCCAATTGGAGTTTAACGTCATCAATGCTTTCACAGCAATGTTCCTGTAAGCGTTTTCTTTCATATAAGGACTGTCGGCAGATAGTACCCGTTGAAGCCCCTGATTCCAACGCTGCGCATTCTCGGCAAAACATTGATCAAAAGGTATGGATTTTATTGCAACATACTCCTTATCTGCCTCTTCGCCTTTCAAGGTCAGTGTCTGGCTGTATTCCGAAGTATAACTTTTGCCGGATTGCAGCAAATAGTCACTCTTCTCAACAACTTGCAAACTGTCGTTCCCCACAGTCATCACTTCATCGGCTGTATGGAAAAGCACGGTAGCCGTCACCTCGTCTACCGGCGGTTCGTTACGCAGTGTGATAATCTGGCGATTGGTTCCCCAACGGCGACCGTAGAACGGATAATGGAACCGAACGCCCTTATCCACCTTAGTGGCAGTAGTATTCTCTTCAAAAACACCGCCACTCCAAGTCAGCGACACATTCAAAGGTGTGTCACTAAGATTTGTAATAACAGAACGTACAAAAGCAGTGCGTGAAGTGGCAAAACACAACTCAGTAGTGAATTCCAACCGCGCATCTTTAAAATGTTGTACCAACTTTCCAGGTAGATACTTGGCTGTCTGCATATTACGGACCAAATCGTACTTTTCACCATTAACCACCAACGTAGGCTGTGCCAACGTTTGGGCAATCCATCCTCTTCCATGCATCGTCATAGGCCCGATGAAGGCACCCGCAAATGCCCTGCTTTGGTTTACTGGCAATGCATAGCCACTCCATGCACCCAGATCAGAGAACAAATTGAGATCCCCATCTACAGGTTGTTCCGGTACATTTTTCACATTCAACAAATTGGGAAAATCTTCCTGTGTCGTAAACAGGGACTTTTCTGGCTGTGTAGCGACCGGGGTACATGCCCCCAGCCAAAGAATGCTACACATTCCATATATAGGAAATAAATGTTTCATAAACGGTTCTTCCAAAATTATACAAACAAGATTACTTGCTATAGTTCGGATTCTGCTCCCAATCGGGATTCAACAGAAATTCACTATGAGGAATAGGAAACAACTGGTGCTTGGTATCTACATAATTCTCAACAAACGGTTTATTGTGAGCTTTCAGCGTTTCTTCTACAATACCCCAGCGAACCAAGTCATACCAGCGCGAACCTTCCAATGCCAGCTCGCAAGGACGTTCTTTGTCTTGCAGATGTTTCAAGACTTCGGCTTTACTCATGGTAAGCGGCAATGCCGGTACATTGACACGTGCACGAACCTTATTTATTATGTTAATGGCCTCTGTTGTTTCACCCTTGTCATTTAGACATTCTGCATAAAGCAACAATACATCGGCATAACGGATAACGGAAACATTAAAGAAACTATAGTCCCAATAATCACTCATACCCTCGGTATAAGTAACATATTTGTGCCAGAAGATTTCTCCTTCTTTGTGGTAATCCTTAAAGGATTTTCCATTCTTATAATAAAAGGGACGACACTCGGGATCGTCAAAAATAAGCGTATGAAGTGCACGGTCGCTAGACTTACCGTCTATAGTCTTATCAGCCAATAACGTCTGACACATCCAGTCCGTAGGATAAGCTTCTTCATATGCATCCAGTCCAGCCATAGGTCCCAAATGAACAGTAAACAAGTTATATTCATACTGTCCGCCTGAACGGTCTCCGGTAAACTGAATCTCAAAAAGAGAGACTCTTTATTGTTCTTGTGCATACCGTCAAAATTATCAGCCCAATTCTCCATCAAGCCAAAAAGACTTCCTTCTTTATCAATGATCTTCTTGAATTCAACTTCGGCTTTACTCAATTCTTTGCGGAACATATAGAACTTACCCAAAAGAGCCGCTGCTGCGTATAACGCGTGACACGTCCTTTTTCACTTTCCTCATAACTTTCGGGAAGGTCGCTCTGTACTTCTTTCAGTTCGGTCTCAATCAGACTTACCAATTCTCCCGGATTGGCCTGTGGCGGATAGAACTCTTCATCCGTACCTACCAATGCCTCCTTATAAATAGGAACTCTCTCACCAAAGTTCACATACAAACGATAATAAAAGTAAGCACGCAAAAAACGGGCTTCGGCTATGGACTGCTTCTTCAAGGCATTGAGTGATTCCGAGTCACCAGGTACAGTGGGAATGTTGGTCAAACATTGATTGGCATAGTTAATACCTTTATACAAATTAGTCCACTCCGTCTTGACTACGGAGTTAGTGGGTTCCACATTGAATGATGAAATATTCATCCAACTCGTCACATCATCTCTGTGGGTAATCTCATCACTTCTGTATCCGTCTATTACTATGTAGCGTTCAAACGGTATCGCCCAAGATGCATTCGGCTGCAAAGCTCCCGTATACACTAGTCAATCCTTTCATAATATCCCCTTCACTCTTCCAGAAAATACTAGGTGATAAAGCATTGGGATTAGAGTCTTCATCCAAGAAATCAGTGCAAGAGGAAAAAGACATTCCGCTCAGAAGAGCTGCATATAATAATATGTTTTTGAATTTCATAATCTTCGTATTAAATTTAATTAGAAACCGAATTTAAGACCCATCATAAAGTCACGACTCAAAGGAATGGCTGCATAGTCATATCCCATCTGTCCGACTGAAGAACCGGTTGAAGGATCATAGCCTTTGTAGTTGGTAATAGTGAACAAACGGGTAGCGCCTACATAAATACGCAGGTTACTCAAGCCCATTTTCTTACAATATTTAACCGGCAGATTATAACCTATCTGCAAGTTATTCAGACGCAGATAGTCACCATTCTCCACAAAACGGGTGGAAGTACGAGAGTTCTTATTAGGGTCACCAGACACGGCACGTGGAATATCAGTATCAGGATTTTCAGGTGTCCAAGCATTCAAGGCATTCTTACCATAGTTGAACACATGGTCCATACGCTCCAACTGATATTTAGTATAGTTATAACGCTTAGCACCAAAGTCACCGTAGAAATTGGCTACCAAATCAAAGTCTTTATAAGCCAAGTTAATGTTGAATCCCAATGACACCTTCGGTGTACCACTACCCACTTTCACGCGGTCGTTTGTATCAAGCATACCATCTCCATTCTGATCTATGAAACGGATATCACCCGGCTTAGCCACAGGCTGCAGAGGCTGCCAGTTGCCGTTTTGATCCTTATAGCCATGAGCTGTGTTCCATTCGTCCACTTCTGCTTGATTTTGGAAGATTCCGGCAGTTTGATATACCCAGAATTCACCGATTTCACCACCTACATAAGTACGCAGAGCACCGTACTCATAGAGATAATCAGGATTGGCCATAGATTTCAACACACTCTTATAGTGAGATAAATTCAAATCCAAATCGTACTTCAAACCTCCGGCTTTGCCATGATAAATAGCTTGCATTTCAAAACCGGTTGTGCGCAACTTACCATCGTTCACCAAGATAGAAGAATTATAACCGGTAGCCAAACTGATGTTACGGCTAGACAGCATATCACTGGTATTCTTAATATAAGCCTCCGCAGAAAGCTCCAGTTTATTGTTCCATAAACTAATGTCTACACCGATATTCTTATACACCGTCGTTTCCCACTTGATATCGCTGGATGGAAAAGCAGTGATGGCATATCCCATAGAAGTTTCACGACCATCAAAAGGATAGTTCAATGCATGATTATTATAGCTCAAAGTAGGAATATATCGATAAAGACCTATGTTCTGATTACCCAAAGCACCGTAACTTAAACGAAATTTGAACATGGAAACAGTTTCTTTCAAATTTTCCCAAAATGGTTCATTAGCAATGTTCCAACCCAATGATACAGAAGGGAAGAACCCCCACTTGTTACCTTTAGCAAAACGTGAAGAGCCATCATAACGGAAAGAAGCCATAATCATATAACGCATCATGTAGTTGTAGTTCACACGGCCAAAGAGAGAACGGAGGGCACTGCGGGTCTTGGTACCACCTACAGAATAGTTACTTTTAGCATGTCCCATCAAGCTCATACTATTATTCTCAAAATCAGAACCGGAAGCACTAAGGTCTTCATACTTATTTTCTTCCTGAGAAAGTCCCAATAAAAGAGAAAGATTGTGTATTTCAGCAATGGTCTTGTCATAATTAGCAGTCAATTCCAACAAATCGTTGGTTGTCTGCGAACGTGATTCAGATAAAACTAGCCATCGTATTCCGTTTGGCCGCCCCAATCTCATAGGTAGGTGTAAAAAGACGAGATTTGCTAAAGTACATATTACGGCTGGCATTGAATTTCACGATAAGCCCTTTAATCGGCTCGTACTGCAAATAGCCGGAAGCTGCGATATAATCGGTAGAGCTTGTATTATCAATCAATTTATTAAAAGCAACCTGATTACCGGCATCAGACATCCCCATACCAGAGATGGCACCACCATAACCACCATCGTTGTTCTCATCATAAAGGAACGCTAACGGCTCCATATTCGTCACCTGATAAATGGAAGAGAAACCCGAATTGGATTCCAAATCGGCCGACCAACGGCTATAGCTTACAGATTCACCCATTTTAAACTTACCACGGGTAACATCAGAGTTTAAACGGAAACCGAACTTTTCATCTCCGGTAGCAATAGTCACACCGTCCGTCTTACTATAGAAAGCAGAAAGAGACACATTGGAATTAGCACTACCTGCCGTATAACCAATGTTATATTTTTGTGTAAAACCACGTTGATAATACTCTTTCTTCCAATCAGTATCAGCAAACTGACTCGGGTCTCTCTCGTACTCGCTGATATATTTAGGCCAGCGGCTTTCATCCGTACCTGCATTTATTAATGCCATCTTACGTACTTTAATAAACTCAGCTGAATTACAAACTTCCAGACGCTTCGGCATGGCACTCAACCCCCAATAACCGGAAAAAGTAATCTTCGGAGCTGAATTCATCGTACCACGATGTGTTTCAATCAAAATAACACCAGCTGCCGAACGTGAGCCATAGATAGCGGCAGTAGCAGCATCTTTCAATACGGAAATCGATTTAATATCTTCAGGATTAAGATAAGACATATTACCCGGAACACCATCGATAATCACTAGTGGACCGTTACTTTCACTGTTCTCGCCATCATCATCTTTCCAAGAAGTCACACCGCGTACCTGCAAAGTGGCAGAAGAACCGGCAGCACCACTGCCAAAGTTTACCGACAAACCCGGAGCCATACCTTGCAATGCCATCTCTGCATTTGCAGTAGGAATCTTAGACAGTTTATCACCCGATACTGATGTTACCGAACCTGAAACATCAGACTTTTTCTGTGTACCATAACCAATTACAACCACCTCATCCAATGTCTTGGTATCTTCTATTAATACAATTTTTTTTTTATAGTAGACTGATTACCTATTTTCACGGTCTTTGTGGTATAACCTACGTAAGAAACAATCAATTCAGTTCCCTTACCGATAGATAAAGTAAAACGACCATCCAAATCAGTAATCGTACCGTTTGTAGTACCTTTTTCCAATACACTGGCACCAATGATAGGTTCACCCTGCTCATCGGCTACAATACCATTTATAGATTTCTGTTGTTTCACAGCTTCTACTTCGGGAGTTGCTTGCTTATATAATACAATATGACGATTTTCTATTTTATAATCGATACCTGATTTTGAAAATAACCGATCTAAAATTTGGTTAATCGTTTTATTTTCTACTTTAATGGATACTTTTCTATTGACATTGACTTGATTCAGATTATAGGTAAAATAGAAATTTCCTTTTTTTCTCAATAGCATTAATCACGTCATGCACCGTAGTATTTTCCATGTCCAAAGACATCTTCACATTCTGTGAATAAGCGACACCTGCCCAACACGGGATAGTTCCCAATAATAGAAAAAGAACAAAGAATTTCATAATTAACAATGTTTTTCGTAGCCATAGTGATTTTTGCTCACCCAATGGCGTGCATTTCATAATATTATCCATACATTTGTAATTGATTAGTTTGTAATAAATTATAAGGTTACTCATTAATCCGGGTCGAAAGATGGTGGTGCGTCTTCGACCCTTCATTTTTTGCAAAGGTTTTACTTCATAGGCATCCGTTGTTTTTCAAAGTTTCACATACTGTTATTTTTTTATATAGGTATACCGTTTTCTTTTTTCAATTCTATAATCCACCCGTCTGGTTTCTTTCAACAATTCCATCGCCTGGGCTATGGTCAAGTCTTTCCTAAAATGGCAAGTGAAATATTCTTCAACCAGCGAACTATCCATAATCCTGATTTTCACATCATACCGACGTTCTATAACCTTTGCCATTTCTTTCAAAGTCTTATTGTCGAATCTCAGGTCACCAGTAGTCCAACTATCCACATTTGCCTGCGCCGAATTCCTTATTAACACCAAGCCATCACTAACGGTGTAATATACCTGGTCATTGGGCGACATTCTTTCCTTACTTCTGTCATCTAAGGTTGATACTTCTACCGAACCTTCTTTCAAAGTAATCCAACTCGGTTCATCCAAATAGGCTTTTGCATTAAATTTTGTACCCAACACCCTGATATTCAACATCGGCAATTTCACCGTAAACGGACATTTGGGATTATGTGCCACCTCAAAATAGCCCTCTCCTTCCAATGTGACCGTTCTATATTTTTCCGAGAACTTAGCCGGATAAGAAAAACGGCTCTCAGCGTTCAGCCAGACTGTTGTCCCGTCACTCAGCAATAAAGAAACCCGTTGGCCTTTCGGAACCACTACCGTATTGTATGCTTCCGGTTCCTCTTTCGTGATATAGAACAAGTTTGTCGCAAAAAGACAAACAGCAACCAACACAGCCGCATACTTCCACCATTCCCTGACGGTAAAATCTCTGTATCGGTTTCTCTCTTTTTCTCTATCTGCTTACTCAAGCCAAGCTGTCCGCTCAGTTGCCGATAAGCTTCATCCATACGTCCTTTATCCGAAAAACGCATTTCAGTTTTCAGACCCCAGATTTGCTCCAGCTCAAATAAACGCTGACGGTTATCTTTCTCTTTCAACCACTCTAAAATCTCTTTTTCTTCGGTTGCAGTACAATGCTTATTAATATATCGAATTAAAATTTCGTCCTTCATTTACTTTCTTTATTGTCTTTCATTATTAAGACAATTAACCTAGAAGGAACTACGGGGTTAAAAAGAAAAAAAAATGCTTTTTTTGCATTTTATTTTTTACAGACTCCAGAAAAAGCCTGCATGAAGGTATTAACGAAGCAAAAACAACAGACAGAACAATACCTCCTTCAAATCCTCTCTCAAGAATTTTGTGGCTTTCTGTACATGTTCTTCCACCGTACGGGATGAAATATGCATAGCCTCCGCTATCTCTTTATAAGTCATCTCTTTAAAGTAAGACAATTCGAAAGCCTGACGACATTTAGGAGGTAATTTAGAGATGGAAGCTTTCAACAATTTCCGGATATCACGCTCAACCACCTCATTCCACAATTCATTGGCGTCCGATCCTGCCAGCTGAAAGGCCATGCGTTCTTCCGCCAGACGTACCTCCTCCTCATGCCCCAGCACAACAGCTTGGTGCTTCAGATAATTCAGGCAATTATTCTGTGTGCATTTATAAAGGAAAGAATGAATGGCATTGGGTATCAAAGCGGACTTCTGCTCCCAATACATGACAAAAACACTTTGTACAATATCTTCAGCAATATGTTCAGGCACAAAACGGCAAGCTACAGACATCAGACGAGGATAGAAAAGATTAAAAAAGAAGACGAAACTCCGTCTCGTCTCCCTTTTTTGTACTTTATTTATATCTATAGAAATTGTTTGCATCTCCACATCCAATCCAAAGTTAACAGATACAAAGCTAATTTATTTTTCCAACTCCTGCAAACTTTCCATTTTCTTTGTTTCCAGGAACTCATAGATACCACAAAGATGTTCTTTTACCTTTTTATTCCCAAATTCATACACTTTCGTCACTAATCCATCCAAAAGTCACGATCATGAGATACAACAATCAATGTGCCGTCAAAATCCATCAAAGCTTGTTTCAGGATATCTTTGGTTTTCATATCCAAGTGATTGGTAGGCTCATCTAAAATCAACAGATTCACCGGTTCCAACAATAGTTTGATCATGGCAAGACGAGTACGTTCTCCACCACTGAGCACTTTCACCTTCTTCATGGAAGCTTCGGGGCCGCCAAACATAAATGCACCCAGCAAGTCTCGTATTTTATTACGGATCTCCCCTTTCGCCACATCATCTATCGTTTGAAAGACCGTGAGGTTCTCGTCCAACAAAGAGGCTTGATTCTGAGCAAAATAACCAATCTGCACATTGTGTCCCAGCGTCAAAGTCCCCTTCATGCTCTATCTCACGCATGATACATTTTACCAAAGTAGACTTACCTTCACCGTTCTTGCCCACAAAAGCCACTTTATCCCCTCTCTCGATGGTCAATGAGGCATTCTTGAAAACCACATGATCACCATAGGTCTTTCCTACCCCGTCCATAATGACCGGGTAATTTCCACTTCGCGGAGAAGGCGGGAATTTCAACCGCAATGCTGAGGTATCTTCTTCGTCCACTTCAACCAATTCTAATTTCTCAAGCATCTTCACACGGCTCTGCACTTGCAAAGTTTTGCTATAAGTTCCTTTGAACCGTTCTATGAAATCCTTGGTTTCCTGTATCATCTTCTGCTGCTCCTCATATTGCTTCATCTGTTGCTCGCGACGTTCTTTACGCAATATCAGATATTGGGAGTAGTTCACTTTATAATCATAGATGCGCCCCATCGTCACTTCGATGGTACGGGTTGTGATATTATCTACAAATTTACGGTCGTGGCTGATGACAAATTACCGCTTTGGCACTATTGACCAAGAAATCCTCCAACCACTGGATGGATTCAATATCAAGATGGTTGGTGGGCTCATCCAACAATAATACATCCGGATTCTGGAGCAATAATTTAGCTAACTCAATACGCATACGCCAGCCACCGCTGAAATCACTGGTAGGGCGATTGAAGTCCTCACGCATAAAACCAAGTCCCAGCAAAGCCTTTTCCACATCTTCTTCAAAATGGGTAAGATCAATGGAATAAAACTTCTCACTCATGGCAGAAACTTTCTCGATTAACTCCATATATGAATCACTTTCATAATCGGTACGCGTTTCAAGTTCCTTATTTATGGCTTCTATTTCTGCCTCCATAACATGAAGATGCGAGAATGCCTGAGAAGCTTCCTCGAATACAGTACGCCCATCCTCTGTCATCAGATGCTGGGGAAGATAAGCTATCACACAATCCTTAGGAGCCGACACCTTTCCACGACTAGGTTGCCGTACACCAGCCAAAATCTTTAATAAGGTAGACTTACCCGCACCATTTTTCCCCATCAAGGCAATACGGTCTTTCTCATTTATCTGAAAAGATATGTCACTAAACAAGGTGGTACCGCCAAACTCAACGGTCAATCCATCTACTGAAATCATATTTATTCTTTTAATCAGCAAGAGGGTGCGTCAAAAAAATGATTCAAGCTACCATTTTTTTTTTGACGCCCCCTCCTACAAGTTTTATACTTTATTGTTTTTATACTTTTTACCAATATCAGCTTGCCAATATTAATATCAATAATTGGGCAGTCAGAATACGAAGGAACATGGATACCGGATACACAGTAGAATAACCTACCGCCGGAGCATTATTACCTGCTGTCTGATTAGAATACGCCAATGCGGGGGGATCTGTGTTACTACCTGCAATAAGCCCCATCAACATGAAATAATTCATCTTGTAATGCCAGCGTGCAACCGCTCCCATTATTAATAAAGGTATAACTGTAATGAGGAAACCACAACCCACATACAACAAACCATCTCCATCGACAACCGTATTCACAAAATTCGCACCAGCCTTTATCCCCACACTGGCAAGGAACAAAGCAATACCAATTTCACGCAACATCAAATTGGCACTCATAGTGGTATAAGTCACTAATTTCAATTTATATCCGAAACGACCTATCAAAATAGATACAATCAACGGACCACCGGCCAAACCCAATTTTACCGGAGTAGGAATACCTGGAAACGCAATAGGCAGACTACCAAAGAAAATACCCAGGAAAATACCCACAAAAATAGTCACGATATTAGGATGATCCAAACGTTTCAATGAGTTACCCATCAAATTGGCAACACGTTCCACCGCATCCTGAGGACCTACCACCATTACACGGTCACCTACCTGCAAGGTTAAGTTACGTGAAGCGAAGATATCCATACCTGAACGGTTGACACGAGTCACATTCACACCATACATACTACTGAAATGAAATTCCCCCAATTGCTTACCATTCATTTTAGGTTGTGTAATCAAAATACGGCGGGATACCATCGGAGTATCCTGCTTTTCCCAATCCACTTCAATTTTAGGACCGATAAAAGCAATAATGGCTTCCGCATCATCCTCTGCACAAACCACAAACAACTGATCACCAAGATGGAAAACAGTATCACGATTAGGAATACTGACATGACCGTTCTGCAATATACGTGAACAAACAAAATCACGCCCCATGAAGTCTCTGACCTGAAGCAACGTTTTTCCTGCCAACGCCTCATTATGTACTTCCAGGTGCATCATACGAGGAGTCAGATGAGGATTTGCAGCTTCTTCTTTAGCGATATCCTCTTCCTCCTTTTTTCAAATTAATCTGGCAAATGTAGCGGATAGCAATAATAGAACCAATGATACCCAGCACTCCCAATGGATAAGCGCACGCATATCCCATCGCTATCTGCGGGCCATTGTAATTCAGCTGGCTCAACGCTTCGTTGGCAGCACCCAGTCCCGGCGTGTTCGTTACGGCACCACAAAGAATACCCACCATCATAGGCAGCTCTATCCGGCCGTTCAAACCATAATACAAAGCCACTGCCACGGCAATGTTCAATGCGACAATCCCCATTGCCACTAGATTCATAGCAATCCCTCCTTTCTTAAAGGAAGAGAAAAAAGAAGGACCTACCTGAAGTCCGATACAGAACACGAACAATATTAGTCCGAAATCCTGTAAAAATGTAAGTATCTGTGTATTCCCCGTTAAACCGAAATGTCCGCAGACAATACCGGTAAACAAAACAAAAGTAACACCTAACGATACCCCGAAAAATTTAATTTTTCCCAGCAACACTCCTACTGCAATCACAAAGGAATAAAGCAGCACGATATGCGCTATTGAGTTTTCATCAAATAATAGATTTTGTAACCAGTCCATGATATAATACTATGTTTTTATAAATTGCCGCAAAATTAATGAATTCCCCTCACTCAAGCCCAACAATTTGAAAACTATTATTTCATGATTCTTATTTATTTTGCAATATCCACTTTGCAATAAGAACATCTTTTATTTTCGTCACTTAACAAAATGACAGAAACCTCTCTTTCTCCTTTATGAAAATAGCTAAAAAAAGAAAAAGATTCTATTTAAAAGGTTTTAGTATATTTGCCCATACTATTGAAAAAGTATGTGATATAATTCTTAAATATTAATACCGAATAAACTATGGCAGATAGTAAAGAGAAACTCTTTTCGGACTTCCCAGCCGTTTCTACGGAACAGTGGATGGAAAAGATTACAGCAGACTTGAAAGGCGCTGATTTTGAAAAGAAATTGGTTTGGAGAACCAACGAAGGTTTTAAAGTAAAACCATTTTATCGCCAGGAAGATCTGGAAGGTTTGAAAACAACTGAAGGACTACCCGGAGAATTCCCCATGTAAGAGGCACGAAGAAAAACGACAATACTTGGTTCGTGCGTCAGGAAATCAAAAAGTAGAATGCCCTAAAGAGGCTAATGCTAAAGCACTGGATATTTTGAACAAAGGTGTTGACTCATTGGGATTCTACGTAAAGAAGAAAAAGACCTCAGTCCTGAATATATCGAAACATTATTGAATGATATCTGTGCGGAATGCATTGAGTTAAACTTCTCCACTTGCCAAGGACATACGGTGGAATTAGCCAAATTATTGGTTGCTTACTTCCAAAAGAAAGGATACGACCTGACCAAGTTGCAAGGCTCCGTCAACTATGACCCTATGGGTAAAATGATGGTAAAAGGCAAAGACCTTAGCAATTTCATCACTACCGCCAAAGAATTGGTAGAAGTACTGGCTCCGCTACCTAAATTCCGTTGTATCTGTGTCAATGCGATAGAACTGAACAATGCCGGATCTTATATTTCACAAGAACTGGGCTATGCATTGGCTTGGGGTAACGAATATCTGAGCAAACTGGTAGAAGCAGGAGTTCCTGCTGCACTGGTTGCCAAGAAAATAAAATTCAATTTCGGCATCAGTTCCAACTATTTTCTGGAAATTGCCAAGTTCCGCGCAGCACGTATGTTATGGGCGGACATCGTAAAAGAATATCATCCTCAATGCAACTGCCAACCCGAATGTCCGAACAAAGCGGAAGACGGCACTTGTTTCTGTGCCTGCAAAATGGTGGCACATGCTGAAACATCCACTTTCAACCTGACTTTGTTTGACGCACATGTAAACCTGCTCCGCACTCAAACCGAAGCGATGAGTGCCGCCTTGGCAGGAGTCAACTCCATCACTGTAACCCCGTTTGACAAGACTTACGAAACTCCGGACGACTTCTCTGAACGTATCGCCCGTAACCAACAGTTATTGCTAAAAGAAGAATGTCATTTCAACAAAGTAGTTGACCCCGCCGCGGGTTCTTACTTTATTGAAAATTTAACAATTTCTATTGCCACACAGGCATGGGAGTTATTCTTGAAAGTGGAAGACGAAGGAGGAATGCTGGAAGCAGTCAAAGCAGGAAAAGTACAGGAAGCGATCAACGCAAGCAACAAGGCCCGCCACGACTCCGTTTCAAAACGCAAAGAAATTCTACTGGGTACCAACCAATATCCTAACTTCAATGAAAAAGCAGGCGAAAAGGCTCCTGTAGAAGCCAAATGTTGTTGTGGAGGTAATCATGACAGCTGTGAAAAGCCGTTTGCCACATTAAACTTCGACCGTGCTGCCAGCCAGTTTGAAGCACTTCGTTTGCAGACAGAGAAATCCGGCAAACGTCCGAAAGCATTTATGCTGACTATCGGTAATCTGGCCATGCGTCAAGCACGTGCCCAATTCTCATGCAACTTCCTGGCTTGTGCCGGTTACGAAGTAATCGACAATTTGGGCTTCCCCACAGTAGAGGCCGGTGTCGAAGCAGCTATGAAAGCCGGTGCAGACATCGTAGTTATCTGTTCCAGCGATGATGAATACGCAGAATATGCTATTCCTGCATTCAAGGCATTGGACGGACGAGCTATTTTCATTGTTGCAGGTGCTCCTGCTTGTATGGAAGAGCTGAAAGCCGCAGGCATCGAAAACTTTATCCATGTACGTGTCAACGTATTGGACACATTGAAAGAATACAACGCTAAGTTAGGAATTAAGTAAGGAAGAACAATGAAACCGAATTTTAAAAATATAGATATATATGCCGGATTTCAACCTCAGAATGGTATGGAATGGCAAAAAGAAAATGGCATCACCGCCGACTGGAAAACGCCGGAACACATTAATGTGAAGCCTGTTTACACTAAAGAAGATTTGGAAGGCATGGAGCACTTGAACTATGTAGCAGGTATTCCTCCTTATCTTCGCGGCCCGTACTCCATGATGTACACTTTCCGTCCTTGGACTATCCGCCAGTACGCAGGTTTCTCCACTGCCGAAGAAAGTAATGCATTCTATCGCCGTAATTTGGCATCAGGCCAGAAAGGCTTGTCTGTCGCATTCGACCTTCCGACACACCGCGGCTATGACCCCGACCATGAACGTGTAGTAGGTGACGTAGGTAAGGCAGGTGTATCTATTTGCTCATTGGAAAATATGAAAGTTTTGTTCGATGGTATTCCTTTGAATAAGATGTCTGTTTCCATGACCATGAACGGTGCCGTACTTCCCATCATGGCATTCTATATCAATGCAGGTTTGGAACAGGGAGCCAAATTGGAAGAAATGGCCGGAACCATCCAGAATGATATCTTAAAAGAGTTTATGGTGCGTAACACTTATATTTATCCACCTGCCTTTTCCATGAAGATCATCTCTGACATATTTGAATATACCTCACAAAAAATGCCTAAGTTCAATTCTATCTCCATCTCGGGCTACCACATGCAGGAAGCAGGTGCCACAGCAGATATTGAATTGGCTTATACACTGGCTGACGGTTTGGAATATCTTCGGGCCGGAGTAGCCGCAGGTATAGACATCGATGCATTCGCTCCGCGCGTCTGTCATTCTTCTGGGCTATCGGCATGAATCATTTTATGGAAATTGCCAAAATGCGTGCGGCACGTATGCTGTGGGCTAAAATTGTCAAGCAGTTCAACCCGAAGAATCCAAAATCACTGGCATTGCGTACCCATTCCCAGACTTCGGGCTGGTCATTGACAGAGCAAGATCCATTCAACAATGTAGGTCGTACTTGTATTGAAGCTATGGCAGCAGCATTGGGACACACCCAGTCACTGCACACCAACGCGTTGGATGAAGCAATTGCATTGCCCACCGACTTCTCTGCACGTATCGCACGTAATACTCAGATTTATATTCAGGAAGAAACATATGTTTGCAAGAACGTGGACCCATGGGGTGGTTCTTACTATGTAGAATCTTTAACTAACGAACTGGCTCACAAGGCTTGGGAACATATTCAGGAAATTGAAAGCTTGGGCGGTATGGCGAAAGCTATCGAAACCGGAGTACCCAAAATGCGTATTGAAGAAGCTGCGGCACGTACTCAGGCCCGTATCGACTCCGGTGCCCAGACAATTGTCGGCACCAACAGATATCGTTTGGAAAAAGAGGATCCTATCGATATCCTTGAAGTAGACAATACAGCTGTGCGTTTGGAACAAATTGAAAATCTGAAGCGTTTGAAAGAAGGCCGCAATCAAGCAGAAGTAGACAAAGCTTTAGCAGCCATCACCGAATGTGTAAAGACAGGTAAAGGCAATTTGCTGGAACTGGCTGTAGAGGCGGCTCATGTCCGTGCTACCTTGGGCGAGATTTCGGATGCTTGTGAAACAATTGTAGGACGTTATAAAGCAGTAATCAGAACTATATCAGGCGTGTACTCATCAGAAAGTAAAAAGGATACAGACTTCGCAAAAGCTTGCGAACTGACCGAAGAATTTGCAAAGAAGGAAGGCCGCCGTCCGCGTATCATGATTGCCAAGATGGGACAGGACGGACACGACCGTGGTGCAAAAGTAGTTGCAACAGGTTATGCCGACTGTGGTTTCGACGTAGATATGGGACCGTTGTTCCAAACTCCTGCCGAAGCTGCTCGTGACGCAGTGGAAAACGACGTTCATGTAGTAGGTGTTTCTTCATTGGCTGCCGGACATAAGACACTGATCCCGCAGATTATTGAAGAATTAAAGAAATTAGGTCGTGAAGATATTTTGGTCATCGCCGGTGGTGTTATCCCCGCTCAAGACTATGACTTCTTATACAAGGCAGGTGTTGTAGCAATTTTCGGCCCCGGAACCTCTGTTGCCAAAGCAGCAGTTCAGATTATGGACATTTTACTGGACGAAGAGGAATAAGCTTTTTCACCTGAATAGTTTATCATTTTAAACAATAGTAAAGAATCTGTTTACACTTATTTCGTGTTTACAGGTTCTTTACTTTATTCAAGACAATGGATTATAACGATAGACCAAGGAGAAATTAAATCCATTTCTTCTAAATTACCAAAAAACATCAACAAAATTGATATTAGACAACCCTAGTAATACAAAAAAAGAAAACCAGAAAAGCTATCGGCCTTGTAAAACAAAGGTTATGTTAAGCAAAAAGGTGGTACAAAACTTTCAAGAAAAAGAATTCTGCCCACCTCCTTTAAGAGAAAATTTATGTGTTAGAGAGAATTATCAATAGTTCTTCGTACAAAGTGAATTAAAGTCAGTTTCAATTTTAGGTATCTCCCACACCCAACCTTGTGCATCTTTATCCTTTTCAAGAAAAAGTACAGAAAGCTATATCAAAATTTGATCCACGTTTATTAGACAAATGCAAACGTTTCAAATCATAAAGACGAAAACCTTCACCCCATAATTCCACCCGGCGACTATTCATAATTTCCTCTGCCAAAGCATCACCAGTATTACCTTTCGAGACATAAGAGGGATCGCGGGTTATCTGGAATTTAGTAAACACAGTCTGCGCCTCACTATCTTTTCCTGCACGAGCTAAAGCTTCAGCCTGGGTGAGATACATTTCTGCCAAACGCATAAATGCGACATCACCTACAGCATCGGCTGTAGAACGGGCAGTAAACTTACGGTTTTGATAAGCATTCTTTGCATAACTTGATGACGGAACAGATGCTTCCCCAGTCGGATCCCACCACGCACGCCGTAAGTCTGTTTCAGACATCGTTTCATAAGCATCCACATTTATGCACTTCACTCCCTGACGAATGGCACTGGAGTTAAAGTTCCATGACATATATGCGTAATAAGAATAAAAATAGACAGTCTTATCATCGGGAGTCATTGCAGCATACATCGCTTCTTTAGTGTCCGTCGTGATATTGGCAAACCCACAATTCAACTGACTGCCAGTCATCAACCGGTGACCACCAGCTTCAGCTAAAGAAATAGATTTCCCTGCATAAACCGCCGCATTATTATAATCTTGCATGGCCAATGCTACACGTGCCTTCAATCCCCATGCCACCATCTCGCTATAATGATTGACATCATTTACTTTTATTCCACTCAAAAGTATACAAGCCTCATCCAAATCATTATTGATTTTAGCATAAACATCTTCTACGGAATTACGTGCCTGCTCTTCGGCCACAGCTTTTTTCACGATAAGGAATTCCATCCTGTGTATTATCCTTGCCGGCTTCATAACGTTTTGCATAAAGCTGGACCAAATTAAAATGAGCCCAAGCACGAATACATAAAAAGCTTCTCCCTTTATCTGGTCAAACAATTCCTGGCTAGTTATTTCAACTTCCTCCAAACCCGCCAAAATTTTATTGGCATTCAGAATCCATTGATAATAAATCTGCCAGAACTTATAATTATAACCATTCGTTTCATTCATATTGCATTGCCATCCTAAATAGGCCGCCTTCATCCATGTATTTGTCTGCCAATTCATATCATCAGCCTCTGCATCACGTGACATCATAAAACCGGGTTCACCGCCCAGACACTGATATCCGCTTTCCTGAGAAACCATCTCTTTATGAATTCCGTTCAATGCTATATAAAGATTGTCCAACGAGGTGTTTATTGTCGTTTCTGAAACAGAGGTAGACGGAATAGTATCCAGATAATCACCGGCACAACCGGATAGGAACATTACTCCAACTGTCGCTAATCCTAATGTTATATTTTTAATTGATCTCATAATTCTTTTATTTTTTTAGAATGAAACATTAAGCCCTAACGTGATATTACGGGACGGCATATATTCATTATAAGTTACACCGGAATAATTAGCCATCGGATTCAATCCCTGACGGGCTTTCAACATGAACAAGTTTTCCGCAGTCAGATTCAAACGGGCACTCTTAAGCATCACTTTGCTCAACCAAGTTTTTGGGAACTGATAGCCAATAGTGACAGATCTTAAATTAAGATAATCCGAACTGGTAAGCCAACGAGTTGAATAAGACTGACCAATATTCGTGGTATGAGCCGCACTATTGTCTATGCGGGGGGAACCTCAGTAATATCCCCTGCCTGTTTCCATGCTTTTAACAAATCCGGACTTTGTGCATAACCAAATTCAGTCATACTCATCATGGTAGCATAATTAGTATCCAGAATCTGACCGCCCAACTGGTAAGAGAATACAGCAGCCAAATCAAAGTTCTTATAACTAACTCTGACATTAAACCCACCATACACATCAGGAATAGAAGAACCGCTGAAGTCGTATTTAGCATAAGTATACGAATTGGTCAATTCCTTACCATCAATAGTCACTACTGTTTTTTTATACTCATCAAACTGGCTCTGCGTAATGTTTCCATCCCCTGTTCCGATATTCCCTTGATTATATTTACTTACATCAGCCACATATAAACCATCACCGGTCTGAGGGTCTACCCCATGCCATTGACGAAGCCAGAATTCATAAATGGACTTTCCTTCCAACCACTTTTTAGAACCACTGATATATCCATTTTCTTTCATTGTAGCCGGCAGGTTCTTGATCTTATTCTTCACAAAAAGTAGCATTGGCCCCAACTGATACACTCCAATCTTTATTTTTAAATGCATTATAATCCAACTCTATTTCCACTCCTGAATTAGTAACCTTACCAATATTCTGTATAATGGATGTTACTCCGACAGAAGCGGGCTGAGAAACATCAAACAACAAATCCTTGGAATCTTTCTTAAAATATTCAATAGTACCCGTCAAACAGTCAAACAAACCAAATTCAAGAGCAATATCCGTAGATATTTGTGTTTCCCATTTCAATGAGGGATTGGCTATCACCGTGAAGTAGGCTCCAGCTTCTGAACCATTTTTATATCCCAAACCATATAAGGTCTGATAAGGATAATAATCAGGATCACCATCACTATCCAATATATTATCATTACCTGTTTCACCGTAAGAAGCACGTAATTTCAAGTTATTCACCCATTTCACATCCTTCATAAATGCCTCTTCACTAATTCTCCAGCCTGCTCCGAACGACCAGAAATTCCCCCATCGGTTCTCTTTTTGCAAAACGCGAGGAACCATCATGGCGATAAGAAAGTGAAGCGTAGTATTTATGCGCATAATCATAATTGATACGGCCAAAGTAACCTTCCTTTTTATAGGTGTTCGTATAGGAGCTAAGTGAACTGATATTTACGAAATTACCAAATTCATACATGCCCGAAACTGTTTCCTGGGTCTTCATGCCATATAAATACTCATACTTATAAGAATAGTTTTCATGTCCCAAAAGAACGTCAAAGTTATGATTTCCGATAGACTTGCTATAAGTTATCAATTGATTGAAGGTCTGAGTCAGCGTTCGGGTAGACATTTGGTTCAAACGACCCGGTCCGGCAGTGCCATCGCCCACATAAGGATTTTCATAGACTTTACGACGATAATCAATATTATTGATAGAGTAATTGGCTGTAAGGTTCAACCCTTCAACCGGAGTCAAAGTGAGATAAGTATGTCCAGTCTGATTAACACGCACCAGTTCACGTTGATTGAACTCTGTTTCAGCTATCGCATCACGTCCATTATTCGACAAGCGAGTTCCTTCATAATCATAAATATATTCACCCGGATCAGTAGTTGCCTTACCATTAGCATCCAAATAAGCACCGGTTTCCAAATCATGTTTATGAACGGGATATATAGGAGCCATGGTACGAATAAAACGGGTAAGGTTACTATATGAACTCGAATTTCCCGAATCTGAAGTTGAATAATTGGATACCGTACGCGTTACTCCCAAATTCAAACCAGTCTTGAACCATTTAGTAGGATACACATTATAATTCAAACGACCAGAATAACGTTCAAAGTCAGTCTTGATCATATAACCATCATCATTTAAATAGCCAACAGAAGCATAAGTATCACTTTTTTCTGTTTTTGTATTATAACTCAAATTATATTCCTGACGATAGCCGGTCTTGAAAGCTGCATCTTCCCAATCCAAATCATCTCCCCCCACTTCAATGCATCAGCAGAAGAATTCAGTTTTCCATCAGTTCCGACAATGGCATCATCCGCGACACCAACAAAAGGATTATACTTCAATGTACTTCCAATTTTAGATGTTGCCAATGAGGCCGCCGTTGCAGCATCCTTACCAGATGTAATATAAGAGTTCTTCAACATCTCCCATTGTAAAGGATAGTAATCATAAATCCCCACCTTTTTATAATCTTTATAAGCCCTGTTTGACCATCCTTGGTTAATGGTTAAGTTTACTCCTGTTCCACCTGACTCTTTACCTTTTTTAGTAGTAATCAAGATCACACCATTACCCGCACTTGAACCATACAAAGAAGTAGATGCCGCATCTTTCAATATAGTCATAGACTCAATATCCGCAGGATTAATATCACCTATGCTGCCATTGTATATAGTTCCGTCCACTACATATAAAGGAGCATTGGATGCATTGACTGAGCCAAACCCACGAATACGGATAGAAGAAGATTCACCAGGTTGTCCGGTGGCAGCAGTCACCTGAACTCCGGAAGCATTTCCTTCCAATGCAGCTGTAACATTAGTGATAGCACGTTTCTCTATGGATTTGGCCCCTACTGTGGAAGCAGCTCCTGTAAAAGATGATTTTTTCTGTGTACCATAAGCCACTACAACGACCTCATCAATCAATTCCGTATCACTTTGCATCACTACTCTTTGCTCACCACCCTTTATAGCCAATTCTTGTGTTTTCATACCGACAAACGATATTACCAAAGATTTTGCATTGACCGGAACATTGTTTATACTATACCGGCCATTCATATCGGTAATAGTTCCAAGGGTAGTACCTTTCACAAGAACCGAAGCTCCGACAATCGGCTCATTGTCTTCTGCCGAAACTACAACTCCAGTAATTCGGGATACCTGAGCCATTGCCATACCTGTCCATAGGAATAGACAAGCCAACGTAAACAAAACTCTCTTTTTCATAAAAAAAAACTTTTTAATTTAACGTTCATAAATGCTAAGTTCTCTTAGAACTTTATATTAAATATTGCTGCAAAGATATGAAAATATATTAAAAACCAAAGAAATTGCAGATAAAATGTTGGATAATAAATAATTTTATTCTATTAAGCCTTACTTCTTGCTTGCCAAATCCAGCAAAACAACTCTTTTTGAGCGTTTTTTTTATCTAAGTTCTAAGAGAACTTAGGTCATGTTAAACATTGAACTATAGGGAATTAATAAGACTCAAAACATATTGTAACACTTTTACATACCTCACATATTCTCAGACAAAATGAAGTTCCTTGGGGGAGAGTTACAATTTACCTTTGTCTACAATCAGCAAGGGCCACGCCGAAATTCGACGAAGCCCATTCCTAAAATACTCCATTTACCCATCCTTACTCCCCAAAGACAAGTACAATATTTATTCTTCTATCAACTCACACTTTCCTTCCGGGAACCAGCGTTCCAATATATTATCCACTTCTGATTCAATCTCAGGAGTCACATAGCGGCACACCTTTTTTTATAAGCATAAACCAAAGATACCGCTTCATCAATCCAGCCGATAATTGGTAACCGCTTAGCCGAAATCAAATCAATCGGCAATACCAGATACGAAAGTGCCGCCACAATCAACATTTTATCCGAAGAGGGAGTTTCGGGGCTTCGCAATACATAATATAATAGAAGTACAGGACGAGCAGTCGTTCTACTGGTGGCCTTTACGTAATCCGTAATTTTCTCCCACAGGAGCTCATAATCAATCAAGTTTTTTTTCATTTTCATATATGATTTTGTTAAGGGTAATATATCTATTATTTCGATAAATTTATGAACTTAACTTCGTAAGCCAAGCAACTTATGTTCGTGAGTCAAGTTACTTAACTTACTTGCCCCATGAACTTAAGCTCATTAAAATGATTATCTTGTTTATTTTCCGATACTCATCACTCCGGAATCGTTATCACTATTATTCACCCTCCGTTGACCTGTCTTAAACTTACGGCCAAACGAGAAATTATAAGAAACACTTGCCAAAAACATTTGCGAGCTCTCCTTCACATAATTCGTTTTTTTGAAGAAGCATATTTATTCCAGTTCTCAGTCTGCTGTTTATAATTATCCGTAAACGGATTAAAAGCTCCCAACCCTACACGCAAATTCTTGTGCGTGTAATACATCACCAATACCTGAATATTCTCTCCCCCCGACAAGGTTTCCCCCCAGAAATTATTCCAGTTAGTATTCATCTGCCAGTAAAGAGAGAACTGCTTGTAATTAAAGGATGCTTCAGCATTACAATACCAGTTTGTATAAGTATGAGAATATGTATTACCATGACTCATATAATGGTTTACCCCACCGGTAAACGAGAACTGTAGCATATCCTTAATAGGACGAAACACGCAAAGTCAGACGCCCCGATAATTTCTGCCAATCCTTTTGATTGTCCCATGTCTGTACAATCTTGTCACCGTCCTGATACTTCTCGTCCATAATGGCATTCGGCTGATAATCATACGCCCCCCAAAGATTAGAATAAAATATACCTTTCTGCCATTCGTATGTCAACTCTGTGTGATAACGCAAATAGGCTTTCAAGTTCGGATTGCCTCGTCTGATTTGCAACGAATCCACAATCTGTTCTACTGCACTTAAATTCCCCAATGACGGCGAAGCATTACTGATATCGGATTTCCAACGAACAAATGAATTTCCCGGCAACGTATAATGCAGTACCAAACGGGGATTAAAACTATAATTCTCATACGAATCATCACCACTTTGTTTATAATAAGAACGAGTAACGCCTACCCCCAATCTGTAGTCCAATTTTTTCACCTTTCCTCTATATTCACCATAAACATATGTATCCCCTTGATTCATATCCGTTTCATAATAATGACCGTTACGGTATGCATTATTGGCGAAAGACTGAGTATGGCGCAAACCGAAACTCAAGGAATTTCCTTTAGAAAATTGCTTCTCATAAACAGCCTCCCAATCAGAGAATATTTATCTCCCAATACATTATTATTAATATCAGTCAACAACTCATCCTGCAAACTTTCTTGATACAAACGGCGTGATTTTTCCCTATTATAAGTACCTACCACATTGAATACCAAAAGTTGCTTATTTTTCAATCCCTGTTGATAATAAAAGATCCAACGAAGGACGAGACCAACTTTCTTTAGTACGGTCTATCATATCCACCTTATCATCAGAATCGGCAACATTAGTCAATACTCCCTGATAATCCCAATGCGGCTGGCTATTACTTCTCAAACGAAAAGTAGCACTGAACAATGAATTTTCGGTCTGCTGCAAATTATAATTCATACTTAAATTATTCATAAACATAGATCCGTGCCCCGGTTCACCTTCTTCTATACGATGTAATGTCGTTCCGTCCGCCAAATGGAATTCCTCTTCATTATCCCGATACATACCATAGAAATCGCGAGGTCCCATGTAATACGAAACGCCAAACTCCGACTTCTTATGGTTCACTTTTCCAAAAACATTATATTCTCCCCACATGGCATTCATCCCCTGAGACAAATCCACTCCAAAGTTTCCCCCCGTTTCCGGACGGCGGACAATATAATCAAGCACTACCTCAGCATTACCATAACGTAAACCTGGATTGTCATGATACTCTATTCGAATAATGTCTGATGGCTGTAATGCCTTAATCTCTTCAACTTCTGCTTTCGCTCCATTGATACGAAGCTGAAGTTCTCCCCCCTAACACTCCTATCTCATTATTCATAGGATTTATCTGAATACGGGGAAGCATCATCTGTTGCAACAGATTGACTCCATTTGTTGAAATCTTCATTTGCCGTTCAGAAGGAAAAATCAACTTACGATCCGAATGACTGATCTGTCCGGAAGCACTAACTGTTACACCTTCCATAGCCACAGCATCATCTTCCAACAAAATTTCCCCTAAATTTATATTCTGTTTAATTCCGTCTAATACAATGAATTGCGTACGATACCCCACACAGGATAGTGCCAATAAATAATTGCCTGCATAAACCTTATTCAGCAAGAAATCGCCTTTGCCATTCGTAGTAGTCCCTCCAACAAAAACCGAATCTGCTGTTTGTAAAACTACATTAACATATTCTGCTGCCTTTTTTTGCTTGTCGCGTCTTTCACAGTGCCCTTTATAATTATTTGTTGGGCAAAAACTCCTTGTACCATACTGGCTACCAGTATGACTATCATTACTATTTTTCTCATTTTAAATATTATGATTTTATTCTTTTTTACAAGATGGCCTGTCCTGATTAAAAGTTATTGTTTTACAGTTTAGACGCTAGAAGCTGAAAAAAAGTTGCACTTCCCTAAACTTTTTGCTTAAAAAAAGGTTATATTTGCAGAAAACCTGTTTCAATAATGAAAAAAATTCTTCTAACATTAGCACTTGCCTTTTGTTGTGTTGCAGGGCAAGGACAAACTACAGCCATACCGGCAGATGTCAATATTCAAGAGTTAAATACAAAGTGGGCAAAATTCACTCAGTATGCCGAACAAAAAGCAAATAAATAAAGCGGTAGAAGAGGGAATACGGGTAAGTACGCTCTTTACTCAAAACAGACAATATAAAGAAGCCTTTGCCACTTGCCGACAAATGGACGCACTGATTTATTATAGTGAGCAAGAAAAAAAATCATCACCTGAGTACAAATTGCGTTTCATGGTGGGTAAAGAACGCCTGCGTATGTATACGAATCTAAAAAAATACAGAACAATGCAAGATACTATTGAAACAACTTCATTCCTATACAGACCAATTAAAATCAGACTCTTTACAAGAAGAACTTCTAATGACGGAAGCCAATTATTATCAAACTTTCGGTATGACAGACAAAAAGCTTGGAAAGTTACAACATCTTATTCCAAAAGCGCTCTACCGGTAAAGATGAAAAAAAGGAATAGACCAATGCTATAAAGACATGTTGGGATATGCCGAACAGAATAATAATGCCCCATTGGCTATTGCAATGAGAAAACTTTATACTTCATGGCAAGATTCCATAAAAGCAGTAAAAACAGCCAATGAGCTAAACACACTACAACAAAAATATGAAAAACCAGTCAAAAAGATTTTGCAGGAAAAAAGAAGACAAGATTACCACAAATCTAATTATTATCATTGCATTATGTGTGTTATCTGCCATATTAGCTGCCGGATTATTATTTTTAGCTACCTTGTTATTTAAACATATCCGCCAAGTAAAGAAATTGAAACATAGCCTACAGATAGCGAATGAAAACAATGAGCAGAAGTCTAAGTTTATCGGTAATATCAGCGCCCAAATTGAACCAAGTCTGAATACAATAGATGAAGCAACAAAGGAAACAATATCCACCCCAATATTACATGAAAACATCAAGGCACTGAAAGAACTGATGACAGCTATCCAGACGTATATTTCATTGGAAGAAACACGTGAAGAACATTATCCGCTAAAGGAACTGAACATAAATACATTATGTGAAAGTATTATGGAAAAAGCGAAAATAAACTTCAAGTCCGGAGTAGAAGCAGTGGTAAACGTCCCACGTGTAAATATTAAGACAAATGCAGAAGAATTGGAACGCATATTAAACCATTTATTGAACAATGCAGCAGAATATACGAAAAGCGGTAAGATTTCACTGGAATTCAAAAAACGAAGCGCTCATACACATCAATTCATACTAACTGATACGGGAACGGGAATTCCGGTTGAAGCGCGTGAAAGACTGTTCAAGCCATTTGCAAAAATACGTGATTTAACGCAAGGAAACGGACTAGGGTTGCCTACTTGCAGCCTTATCGCTTATAAATTAAATGGTACACTGACTTTGGACACTGATTATAAAAAAGGGACCTCGGTTTATACTGGAACTTCATGTATAATAGTGTACATTCTCACATATTAACATGGATTATTCATTCTGACAATCAATAAATTTGATTTAATCCGTGTTAATATGTGATGATTCCTGTACCTCTCCGCTAGTGAGATTATAAATAATTAATGAGAAGAAAGAGACAACACATCCAATCCTGAAGGAATTTGGAATACCCTTAATCCAAATTCGGGAAGAACAGCCAACAAATGGTCAAAAACCTCTGCTTGCAAACGTTCGTATGGAATCCAGTCTTTATTGGCAGAGAAGAAATAAAGTTCTATGGGCAATCCTTGCGGCGTAGGTTGTAATTGACGCACCATCAAAATCAATTCTGTATTCACCCGAGGATTATGACGCAAATAATATTCCAGATAGTGACGAAATACATAAAGATTCACCTCCTCCTTTCCTGTCTTTTCAAAGCCTGACATCCAGACTTGTTTTTCAAATTTTTTCATTTGCTCCGGTGTACAGAAACGGACCGTATTCATATCTATATTAATAGAACGCTTCACCCTACGTCCACCACTTTCTCGCATACCGCGCCAGTTCTGAAAAGAATCACTTACTAAAGCATACGGTGGAATTGTAGTTATAGTATTATCCCAATTGCGTACCTTTACAGTGGTAAAGTCACTTCTATTACTGTACCGTCCGCTCCGTATTTCGGCATAGTAATCCAGTCACCCGGTCGAAGCATATCATTGGCTGAAAGCTGGACCCCGGCAACCAATCCCATAATGGTATCCTTGAAAACCAACATCAAGATAGCTGCAGAAGCACCCAATCCGGTAAGAATATTCACAGGATCTTTATCAATCAAGGTACTGACTATAATGATCACCCCTACACAAATCACAATCAGTTTTATCATCTGATATACTCCTTTCAGAGGATGATTTTTCAGCTTCTCATGTTCGCTTGAAATGGTATAGAGAGAGGTCAGAAAAAGAACAGATCAATCTTCATGGCTACAGCCGTGATATATACCCAGCATAGTTTAAGGATGAATGTCAAAGTCACGGGTTCATGCGGAAAAGCAAAAGGAAGCAATACATACAATATAATAGGTGGAATAAGATGACACATATTATCTAATACAGCATCATTGAATAAATAATCATCCCAAGTAGCCTGAGTCTTGCCGTCAGTTTCTTTATAGTAGGAACTACTATTTTTCTGCAAAAATAATCTGCCACAAAAGCAATGATCAGAATCCCTGCTATCATGACAATACGCTGAGTGATGCCCAGACTTTCCTGATGCACCCCCATCTGTTGCAATAAGTTAGTAAGATCGTTGTTGATTGTATCCATATTTCCATGTGTTTGTCGCAAAGATACACAAATTCACCACAGATAACGCAAATCCATACAGTTTTTAAACGAATCCGTATAAATCTCAATCTGTGGTGAAACCAAACAATTATTTTTTCTTAGTCAGCCATTTCTCCTGAATATGCTGCATCACTTCATACCAGTTAGGAATATAAATGGTAGCAAAAATTGTATTCACAGCCATACCGAACACCACTGCCGCACCCAGTGCCACACGGCTACCGGCACCGGCTCCTGTGGCAAACAACAACGGCATCACACCCAGCACGAAGGTAAATGAGTCATCAGGATAGGACGCAAGCGCACATGCCCCGCCTCATAAGCCGCTTCACGGATAGGATTGCCGGCCTTACGGTAATCACGGGCAAATTCCACAATCAAGATGCCATTCTTCGCAGACAAGGCAATCAGCAGAATAATACCGATCTGGGTATAGATACTCACCGGAACCCCCATCACCCAGCAGCCGAGCATCGCACCCAGAATAGCTACGGGAAGCCCATCACGGCAGCGACCGGACTTGTCCAGCTTTCATACTGTGCCGCCAGTACCAGATAGGCCACCAGCAACGCCATAATTAGAAATAATGGTAGTGGTATTACCTGCCTGAGTTTCCTGATAAGCAACTGAGGTCCATTCATAACCAAACTCATTGCCTAGCTGATTTTTATCAAGCTCCCCACAGCCTCTATCGCCTGTCCGGAACTGCTTCCCGCAGCCGGAGTACAAGTGATGGAAGCAGCCGAATACATATTATACCGGTTTATCTGGTCCATCCCCAGCTTCTGCTCTATCTGCGTAAAACTGCTGAAGGGAACCATCTCTCCCTTTGAATTGGCCACACTCAGTTTCAGCACATCATCTATCACTTTCTGGGCTTGTTCGCCAGCTTCCAATTTCACTTGGTAGATACGGCCAAATTCCACAAAGTCGTTGACATAAGCCTGTCCCATGTAATACCCTAATGTAGAGAAGACCTGGTTCAACTGTAAGCCCATCAACTGAACTTTGTCCCGGTCTATATTCAGAAAATACTGAGGGACATCTGCTTGATACATACTACTCATGGAAGCAACAGCCGGTTCAGTGTGATAATTGGCCAGCAAAGCCTCAACCGCCTTTTGCAGTTCCTCCGGACCCAAAGACTTACGGTCTTCCAGTTCGAGCTGCAAGCCGCCTGTATTGCCCATACCTGGAATAGCCGGAGGAATAATACCAAAAACCTGAGCCTCCTGAATCATGGCATAAGCCTGTCCGTTAAAACGATTGACCACTGCCTGAGCCGTATGCTCCTTGCCCGCACGTTCCTTCCAATTTTTCAGCACCACAAAATAAGTAGCCGCGTTAGGCAACTGCCCTCCTCCCATGATACTGAACCCGTTTACGCCCAAATAAGTCTTCACTTCGGGATACTCTGCCAAAATAGCATCAATCTGTTTACCCACCCTCTGCGTACGTTCCAAAGAAGAAGCAGCCGGAAGCTGAATGGCAATCATAAAGTATCCGTCATCTTCTTCGGGTATAAAGGTACTCGGCCATTTCACAAACATCAGAATGGCAATGATTGATATAACCACATAAGAGCCGATGGCAATGACCGGCCGTGCCAACAACCATTTCACCGAAGCGTCATAAACCCGCTGCATCCAGTCATTCATCTGTCAAACCACCGGAACAAGCGTGCTTTATGAGCCGGAGTGGGACGTAGCAACAAGGCACAGACTGCCGGAGTCAATGTCAGTGAATTGAAACCGCTTATCACCGTAGAAGCCGCGATGGTCAAAGCAAACTGCTTATAAAGCTGCCCGGAAATACCGCTAATCAGCGTAGTAGGAATAAATACGGCAAGCAGTACCAGCACCACTCCGACAATAGGCCCGGTAATCTCCCCCATCGCCTGCTCGGTAGCGGCACGGGCATCCAGTTTCCCTTCGTCCAGAATACGGGTAGCATTCTCGGTCACCACAATGGCATCATCCACCACAATGGCAATAGCCAATATCAACCCGAACAGAGTCAGCGTATTGATAGAGAAGCCCAAGGCAGCCATTACCGCCAGTGTTCCGATAAGGGATACAGGAATAGTGAGGCAGGGATAAGAACCGCCCGCCAGCTTTGCAGGAAGAAAAAGATAACCAGCACCACCAGGATAATCGCTTCCACGAAAGTCTTCATCACTTCGTCAATGGAGTCGTGCACCACATCTGTGGTATCCAACGTCACATTGTACTTCACCCCGGCCGGAAATGTCTCGGCCAGTTCCGCCATACGGGCACGAACGCCCTTGGATACATCCAGCGAATTACTTCCCGGCAGCTGATAGACGGCGATAGCAGCCGTAGGTTGTCCTTTCAAGCGGGAAACAACTCCGTACTCGGCACTACCCAGCTCGATTCTGCCAACGTCCCTCAGACGGAGCACTTTCCCCTGGTCTTCCACTCTCAATATGATGTCGCCGAACTCTTCGGGAGTAGAGAGACGTCCCTTTACATTCAGCGTATATTGAAAATCATTATCGGCCGAGTTGCCGATGGGCTGTCCCACATAACCGGCAGACACTTCCATATTCTGACTTTGAATGGCAGAGTAAACCTGCTGCGGAGTAATATTGCGGATACGCATGGTTTCGGGATTCAACCATACACGCATGGAGTAATCACCGGCTCCCATGACATTCACCGCTCCTACTCCTGGTACACGGGTCAACTGGTCTACCAGATTCAAATTGGCATAATTGGTCAGATAGAGGCCATCATAAATACTGTCACCGCTCAGTGTAAGCATCATCACAATATTGGATGACTGCTTCTGCACCGTTACTCCTTGCACTTTCACCGCTTCAGGCAGGGAATTCAACGCCACACTAACTCGGTTTTGCACCATTACGGTAGCCATATCAACATCCGTTCCCACTTCGAAAGTCACAGTCAGCGAATAAGCACCCGATGCGGAGGAATTGGAGCTCATATACAACATTCCATCCACACCGTTCACCTGCTGTTCAATGGGGATACCTACGGTCTGTGCGACCGTTTCAGCATTAGCTCCCGGATATACCGCACTGACTTGCACGGTAGGAGGCGTAATATCGGGATATTGCGCCACGGGCAATATATTTAATGTAACAAGTCCGGCCACCACGAATAACAAAGCCAGCACCGTGGCAAATATAGGCCGTTCTATGAAAAATTTTGAAAACATAAGGCTATTGAAGTTTATTGGTTTGTTCTATCGGTTTAATTTTCATGCCTTGACGCACTTTCAACAATGCCTTGGTGACATAACGTTCGGAAGGTGACAAGCCACTTTTTACAACACGCATATTATGATCCGCCAACTGCCCGACTTCAATATGCCGATAATTCACTATATCACTGTCATTCACTACATACAAATATTTACCCAACTGGTCTGTTCCGATAGAAGCATCATTAACCAACACTGCATTCCGCGCTTCACCGTATGGTAAGGTGACACTGACAAATAATCCGGGACGAAGCATCCCGTCAGGGTTATCCAATTCCGCACGCAAACGAAGAGTACCTGTAGTTAATGTCACATTGGGAGAAAGATAATCCAGTTTCGCTTTCCATGACTGTGCCCCGTCAGTTCCCAAACGCAAGGTTACAAAATGAGTTTCCGCAGGAATCTTGCTGGCAGCCTCCTGGGCCAGCTCGTATGTCAGGTATTGATTATCCGCGATATTAAAATAGGAATACATCCGGTCATCTTTATAAACAGTAGCCAATTTAACCGGTTGCAAAGCACCACCGATGTATGCTCCGACAGAATAAGCTGATACATCAACCACTCCATCACAAGGAGCCTTGACATAGCAATAACTCAAGTTGGTACGCGCAGTTTTTCAAAGCTGCTTCAGCATTACTTACGGCAGCCTCACAAGCCGCCACATGACTTTCCGCCTGTAAATATTGTATACGGCTCACCGCATCACTTTTTATCGCTTCTTTCATACGTTGATAACTACTGACAGCATATTCAAGATTGGCTTTAGCCGTTTTTAATTCAGCTTCCGCTTGTTTCACTGAATTTTCATAAAGTGTCGGTTCTATAACGAACAATACCTGTCCCTGACGTACCCGGGAACCAGGTGCAAAATTCTTGGATTGTAAAGTTCCATTTACTCGTCCCACCAAATCTACAGTAGATTCCGCTTCCAGATAACCGGGATAATCTTTGGTCAGCGTCACATTTTCCACCAAAGGTTTCGCAACATCTACAGGCAATGCCTGCATTTCTGTCTGAGAAGGTTTATTTTTTATCGCAGGCGGTCAACACACATACCGTCCATGCGAAAGCTATCATTATTTTTTTCATATCTTGGGTTAGGTTTTTATTATTTCTATAGTTCAACAGCTTTTCCGTCGCAGCCTACCAGCCTCCTCCCAATGCCTGATACATCTGAATCAGACAAAGCAATGAATATCCCTGTGCCTGCACCAATGAATTCTCGTATGACAGTAACGAACGCTGTGCATCCAATACATTTTGGAAAGGGCTCAGCCCCTGTTTATATAAGTCCAATGAAAGTTTAAATGCCTCTTTCCCCTGATTCAACATCTCACGACATGCTACAATCTGTTTGATGGAATTCTTATAACTACTCATGGCATTATCCACCTCCTGCACCGCTGTAAGAACCGTAGTATTGAACTGATTGATTGTTTCATCCAGTTGTGCACGCTGCAAGCGTACATTATTCGCACGCTGGCCACCATTAAAAATCGTCCAGCTCATAGAGGGAGCGATACTCCATGTCATACTGCTACGTCTAGTAAAATCTTTCATATCATGTGAAGCATAGCCGAAGGAACCGTTCAGAAAAAATGAGGGAAGCCAATCGGTCTTGGAAGCTCCCAACAAGGCTGCTTGTGCATTGACTTGACGTTCGGCAACCCGTACATCGGGACGTCGTAAAAGTAATTGTCCGGGAAGACCGACCCCTACCGGCTCTATATAATCGGGTAACGGTTTTCCCGTTTCCAGTGCAGCCGTCACATCCTGAGGATAAAGCCCGAGCAATACAGCCAACGCATTCATATATTGAATAATACCGGATTCTGTAGCAGGAATAGAAGCCAATGTACTATAATAAACCGATTTAGCCTGAGCCACATCCAGTTTGGAAGCCAATCCGGTATTATAACGCACTTCAGTTATATCCACCACCGCCTTTTGAGATAAAGCATTGCGCTGTAACACACTAAGTTCCTGTTGGGTCTCACGCAAATTAAAATAGGCTGACGCCACTTCTGCACAAAGACTTACCATCGTCGCATTGTACTCTTCACGACTTGCCGCAAAATTTTCTTTCTGCGCTTTCACCCGTTGGCGGATGGAACCGAACACATCCACCTGCCAGCTCATATTAACCGTTGCATCATAATACCCCACTCTGGATTGAGGCTGTCCCGTACCGGTATTGCCACTAGTCTGTTGGCGGTTCCACCCAGCATCCAATGACAAAGCCGGATAATAGCCTCCTCTGGCTATCCTCAGATTCGCTTTCGCCATATCTATACGATTCAAGGCTGTAAGGACAGACGGATTCTGCCTGACAGCCACATGAATCAATGAATCCAGTGTGGCATCCTGAAATACAGTCCACCAATGGTCATCCACCGGAAGCTGTTGTTGAAACATCGCATCCTCTTCTTGCCAATGTTCCGGCAAGGGTACATTCAATAATTTTTCGGTCCGCTGCTGGGCATTCAGTGCCAAAGGAATGATTAAAAGGAGCCATGCTCCCCATCTACGTATTTTCCTCATAAGTTTATCACATTAAAAAACATTAGGAAAACACATGAAACAACGTTTTGTTTAACCCTTTGACTTTCAAAAACAAGACAGCCTCTCCTTCTGAGAAGAAAAGGCTGAACCATAAAATATGAAAAGAGAAGTTATTTACCAAACATATTATTTATTAATGACATAGAACCAGTCAGCATACTTCCCAAGACATCCTGATTAAATGCAATGGAATAGTTTCCGGGAGATAACTGTATATCCATTTGTACAATACCGTTTTTGCTGATTTTCTTCAATTCTTTAGCCTTTATATTATAATAGGCAAAACGGCGGAAACTTTGATACACATCACTCATCTCCACATCTACATGCTGCAATACGGAAGCGCCGCCTGCTACCGTAGGCAGCTCTAATGTCTTTCCATTATCCAACGTCAGGACACACTTACTGTCATTAGGAATTTCCACCTCATGCCCCGACCCGATAGTAACAGCCAGCGAATAACGTATGGTACTTTTATACTGAAATCCAGCGAGTGCCACATATACGTCCATATTATTGGAAACACCCAGATTCATACCCTCGCATACCACTGTACGCACTCCGGTCTGGTTGGTTTCATCGTAAATTACCTTTTGTGCCATAGCTCCTATACCCAGAAGCAAAAAGGCGAATAAAAAAACAATACTTTCTTCATAATTCTTCAGTTATTATTTCATCATACAACAAAAACAAACTCATAATGATGACAATATTAACAAAAACTTTTCATACAACATATATCACAACGCATCATTTATACGTTTTTATCCGAACAAGCATAGAACTATAACCTTTCGCATCTCTTATTTCAATCTACTCTACCGATTCGATTCCAACGAATTGAATTTTGCTCTTCATCTTTTGAAAACCAAATCCATTGTACTACACCCACAATGAAATCATCAGGCACCAATCCCCAATGTCGTGAATCCAATGAATGGTGTATATTGTCTCCCAGCATAAAATAATAATCATGCTTAAACTGATAATTTGTGAAACGATGATTTCCTATAAAATATGCGCTATCTTTATAATCTATTTTCTGTTTAGTCTCCCATTCCATAACACTTCCATATTGGGTAGCAGTCAAACTATTTATCGGGATTTGATCACCTTTGCAAGGTATATAAAGAGGACCGAATTTTTCAGCAGTCCATCCTAACAGGTCATAGTAATTATGATCAAAAGAAAACGTAAGGCTATCCTCGGCTAAGGCAGATAATGTAGGCAGGATAATTGCCACAGTGTCACCCGGAAGCCCCACACATCGTTTGGCATAATATTGCATGACATCAAAATGTATTCGATTCTTATATTGCCCGACTGGTGAATTAAAAATGAGAATATCATTTTTTTCTTATCCGTCGTATTCCCGGAATACGTTTTATTGATATATGCTTGTTTTTTACCGCATTAAAAACATTAAAATATCCTGCCGCCTGCTATCCATTTATTCACTATTACATAGTCACCTTTTATCAGAGTAGGATGCATGGATGCAGTAGGAATCCTGAACGAAGAAAAGGTCGTGATTTGTAACAGCAACCATATCAGAGCAAGTACACAACCATAAAATACAAAGTTTATTAAACGGTCTATCCATTTATTCTTTTCTTTTTACCCTCTGGTTCATTCATCACCCTCCACCTCCGGCTTATTATTACAATCACGCAACTGTCCCATATACATCTCTTTTTTATCCGAGGATGATGCATAGGATTTCCTACTAATATCACTTTATTAGTATTGTCAAGCAAGAATGTCCTAAATTTATCATTCAGTGGAAACTTATTCAGTTTATTAAAGGTATCTTTCAGATCTATACATACAGGATAAATAAAATCTTCTGACTGTAATGTCATTATTAGTTCCTTCCTATTTCTAGGGTGGAAGAAAAAATAAAAGGATACATTCCTAGATGTGACAGAGTCTACCTCCGCTATAAAATTTATCCATTCCAATAATTGCAATTTGCAACTAAGGCATCCTAATGAGTCTACATAAGTTACAATTTTATAATATGTTGAAGCATAAGGAAACTTATCTAATGTGTCTTTGCCTTGTATGGTAAAGACAGCTCTATCATGAAAGAGAATTTCTTTTCGAGTCCATTCTTTCATCAAAAAAGTCAACTGCTCCTTTTCTGTCCTTTTACACGAGAAGAAACAAAATACCCCAAAAAGCCAACAACACATAAAGCAGGATTTTCATAATTTTGCTTTCAGGATATCATCCATCTCAAATATTTCAACATTACATTCCGATTCGCAATTTAACAAGTACAACTGAGGGGTATATTGAGAAAGAAGCACACTCATGCTTTGGTGTTCCAATGCGTACTTGCCTACCAGTTCACCATCGATGGAAAAACCCAGCAAAGTTTTAGGTGTACAGGCTGAATAGTTTTCAAAGGCTTTATAGCATTTAACTCACCACTATAAGTCACAAAAACATATTTATCATTGGCTGTCAATCCATAAAATCCATCCAAGTTATTCTTCTTTCTTGCAAGATTTGCTTCATAGACATTGCAAACAGGCTCAACAAGCATTTTTTCCCACTTCAAAGTAACATCTTCCTCATCCGATATATCATACCGACAAAGATAACCAAAAAATCTAGATGCAAAATAAAAGCTGTTTTTGTATGAAACCATCTCCCCCTGCAACTGCATAAAATCATTTGCTTCAGTAGTCATTCCCCGCACCGGATGATTACCGAAACGCTTTATTTCTTTAAAATCCCTATCAAAGAGAATGAAAAACTCCTTACCCCCAGACAAAGTCGTCGCCACACTATAACCATTGGACAGTCGACAGAAACGGGTTGTAAAACAACCATCTTTTACTTTAATTTTTTCACTTCCTACATAACGGTAGTCAGCACCCTTTTCCTCCCGTGCATACAACAGGACAGTAGAAGGCAAATTAACAAAATATAAAGTATCGTCCCCCTCTGTTTTTCCAATAAATTCAGCAGCTACAAATTCTCCAGGCCCTTGTCCACTGCTTCCAAAGCTACCCACTCTTTCGCCTGTCTGTTCCTCTAGAATCTGACAAATAGGTTCACCGGAAAATTTACAACGTTGAACCATAAGAATTCCACAATCAAGAGAAGAGAATGTAACCAACTCATTGGAGATAATTTCTTTATCATAATAAAAGCCATAGATCGGTTTGGTGGGAATAGATAAAAAGTCATTTCCTTTGTTACTGACACAGGAAATTAAAAAAAGGATGGTAACAATCGAATAATACAATTTTATTTTAATCATAATTTTAATACTCTTCAAACGGGACAAAACAAATGCTTAATGCCTATTTATTTTGTCCCGTATTACATAAATGTCTAATTACTCAGGAATGGTATATCGATTTACCCAATTTGCTTCCTTACTTGTCTCAATAATAACAGGTTTTCCCCGGAGGACCTATACAACGAGTTCATAACAACGTGAATTACGTTGATACATACAATCCTTCGTACCTAAAGTCAAGGCCTCCACATTTGACAAAGCTAAATCGGACAATTCTTCTTTGTTTTGAGAACCATACAAAACATAACTTCCACCAACTGCCAATGAGGCAATCAATGCCATTTTAAATGTTCTTTTCATAATATATTTTTTAAAGTTTGAAATAGGGATATCTTATGATGATTCAAAGAGGTATAATGAAAAAAAGATACCGTCTGTCCCTATCATCAGAAACAGACAGTCCACGAAGGCCATTTAGTTTGATTGTACTTGGAGGTGAATGTTTTCATAGTATCACTTTCTACAAAGAATATAAAAAGTTTCCACTTAAACAAACATTTCCGCTTTTATTCTACAATATAATTATCATAAAAACATTTGTATCCTCCTCGATTCATGCTCAAACCTCACCTTTTTGTGCATATTTTCTCCTCATATCCTTTTGTCGCTCAAATTGTTTAAGTAAATTTGCCGTCAGAACATTACTAATACCAAATATATTAAAGTATATGAGTTTAAAAATTGTAGTACTGGCAAAACAAGTTCCCGACACACGCAATGTGGGGAAAGATGCCATGAACGCTGACGGTACTATCAACCGTGCGGCACTTCCGGCTATCTTCAATCCGGAAGACCTGAACGCCTTGGAACAGGCACTCAGACTGAAAGACACACATCCCGGCTCTACGGTAACTATTCTGACCATGGGTCCCGGACGCGCTGCCGAAATTATTCGTGAAGGTTTATACAGAGGAGCAGACAATGGATATTTATTGACTGACCGTGCTTTTGCCGGTGCTGACACGTTGGCCACTTCATACGCTATCGCTACGGCTATCCGCAAAATAGGCGAATGTGATCTGATTATCGGCGGTCGTCAGGCTATCGACGGTGATACCGCACAGGTAGGTCCGCAGGTAGCGGAAAAACTGGGGTTAAGCCAGATTACTTATACGGAAGAAATTCTAAACGTGGACGAAACTGTCCGCCGCATCACCGTAAAACGCCACATTGACGGAGGAGTAGAAACTGTGGAAGGTCCTCTGCCTATTGTACTGACTGTGAACGGAAGTGCAGCTCCCTGCCGTCCGCGCAATGCCAAATTGTTACAGAAATACAAACGTGCTCTCGGCGCACAGGAAAAAGCAGCCATCACTAAAGACGGTTCTGAACTGCCTTACGCTGAACTATATGAAAAATTCCCTTACCTGAATATCACTGAATGGAGTGTGGCCGATGTAGAAGGCGACACCAAGCAGTGCGGTCTGTCAGGCTCTCCCACCAAAGTGAAGAAGATTGAAAACATCGTCTTCCAGGCAAAAGAAAGCAAGACCATGACAGGAAGCGACCAGGATGTGGAAGGATTGATTGTCGAACTGTTAGCTAACCATACAATAGGATAACGATTATGAATAATGTATTTGTATATTGCGAGATTGAAGGCACAACAGTGGCCGATGTGAGTCTCGAACTTTTAACCAAAGGTCGTAAATTAGCTAATCAGTTAGGCTGCCAGCTTGAGGCAATCGCTGCCGGAACCGACCTTGCAGGAATTGAAAAACAAGTATTGCCCTACGGAGTAGACAAACTTCATGTATTCGATGCTCCGGGTCTGTTCCCTTACACTTCACTGCCCCACACTTCTATCTTGGTGAATCTGTTTAAAGAAGAAAAACCGCAAATCTGTCTGATGGGCGCTACCGTTATCGGCCGCGATCTGGGACCGCGTGTATCTTCCGCATTGACCAGCGGACTGACTGCCGACTGTACCCAGTTGGAAATCGGTACCCACGAAGACAAGAAGAACGGCATCACCTATGAAAATCTGTTGTATCAGATTCGTCCCGCCTTCGGTGGTAACATCGTTGCAACCATTGTCAACCCCGAGCACCGCCCACAGATGGCGACCGTTCGTGAGGGAGTGATGAAGAAAGAGATTCTGGATGAAAATTATAAGGGTGAAGTGGTGAACCACGACGTTGCCAAGTTTGTTCCTGAAACAGACTATGTAGTCAAAGTCATTGACCGTCATGTAGAAAAAGCCAAACATAACCTGAAAGGCGCACCTATCGTGATTGCCGGAGGCTACGGCATGGGATCTAAAGAAGGTTTTGACAAATTGTTCGAACTGGCCAAAGAACTTCACGCCGAAGTGGGTGCCAGCCGTGCAGCTGTCGATGCAGGTTATGCAGACCATGACCGCCAGATTGGTCAGACGGGTGTAACCGTCCGTCCCAAACTGTATATCGCTTGCGGTATCTCCGGACAAATCCAGCACATCGCAGGTATGCAGGATGCAGGTATCATCATCTCTGTAAACAGTGACCCGAACGCTCCGATCAACACCATTGCCGATTATGTGATTAACGGCACTGTGGAAGAAGTCGTTCCGAAATTGATTAAGTATTATAAAAAGAATTCAAAGTAGTCAGTAGTAGTCATAAGTAGTCAAAGTAGAAAAAAATGAAAAGTCAATCCTTTGAACAACTGATTGTTTGGCAAAAGGCACATTCGTATGTATTGGCCATTTACAAAATAACCAAGCAATATCCCAAAGAGGAATTATTCTGCTTGGTTAACCAGATGCGCCGTGCAGCAGCCTCTATCACTGCAAATATAGCGGAAGGATATGCTAAAATCAGCTCAAAGGACAAACTGCGTTTCTATAACATTTCACAAGGTTCGTTGGAAGAAACACGCAATTTCATTATCCTGTCGAAAGATTTAGGATACATCACATTGCAAGACAAAGAACAATTAGGCATACAAGCGGCCGAAATCAGCCGCCTGCTAAACGCCTACTGCATAGCCTTGTTGAAAAATGTATCGCCACCCACTACTTAACTACCCTTAGCTACTATTAACCACTCTAACTACTAAAAATTATGGCAAACTTTTATACCGATATACCGGAACTCAAGTATCACTTGAACAATCCGATGATGGAGCGCATCTGCCAACTGAAAGAGCGCGACTATAGAGATAAAGACGAGTTCGACTATGCACCGCAGGATTATGCCGATGCAATGGACTCTTACGATAAAATTCTGGAAATCACAGGTGAGATTACAGGTGAAACCATCGCTCCCAATGCCGAAGGAGTGGACGAAGAAGGTCCTCACTGCGGAAACGGACGTGTGGAATATGCTTCAGGAACCAAACAAAACCTGGATGCGATGGTCAAAGCCGGACTGAACGGCATGACCATGCCCCGTCGTTTCGGTGGCTTGAACTTCCCCATCACCCCCTACACCATGTGCGCAGAAATTGTTGCCGCCGCCGATGCAGGTTTCGGAAACATCTGGTCTTTGCAAGACTGTATTGAAACGCTGTATGAGTTCGGTAACGAAGACCAGCACAGCCGTTTCATTCCCCGTATTTGTGCAGGTGAAACCATGTCTATGGACTTGACCGAACCCGATGCCGGTTCCGACCTTCAGTCAGTAATGCTGAAAGCTACTTTCGATGAAGCCAACAACTGCTGGCGTCTGAACGGTGTGAAACGTTTCATCACTAACGGTGACGCTAATCTTCACCTGGTATTGGCACGTAGCGAAGAAGGAACCAAAGACGGACGTGGTTTGTCTATGTTCATCTATGACAAAAACGAAGGAGGTGTAGATGTACGCCGCATCGAAAATAAATTAGGTATCCACGGCTCTCCTACCTGCGAACTGGTTTACAAGAACGCGAAAGCCGAACTTTGCGGTGACCGTAAGCTCGGTTTGATAAAATACGTTATGGCATTGATGAATGGTGCGCGTCTGGGTATCGCTGCCCAGTCAGTAGGTTTGTCACAAGCTGCTTACAACGAAGGATTGGCATACGCCAAAGAACGTAAGCAGTTTGGAAAAGCCATCATCGATTTCCCGGCAGTATATGACATGCTGTCTATCATGAAAGCCAAACTGGATGCAGGCCGTGCATTGCTTTACCAGACTTCACGCTATGTGGATATTTACAAAGCATTGGATGATATTGCCCGCGAACGCAAACTGACTCCTGAAGAACGTCAGGAACAAAAAGTCTACGCCAAGCTAGCAGACAGCTTTACTCCGCTTTCCAAGGGTATGAACTCTGAATATGCCAACCAGAATGCATACGATTGTATCCAAATTCACGGTGGTTCAGGTTTCATGATGGAATATGCTTGCCAGCGTATCTATCGCGATGCACGCATCACCAGCATTTACGAAGGAACGACCCAGTTGCAGACTGTAGCCGCTATCCGTTATGTAACCAACGGTTCTTATATCGCAACCTTGCGTAATTATGAAGCTATTCCTTGCAGTGAAGATATGCAACCGCTAATGGACCGCGTGAAAGAAATGGCCAACAAATTTGACGCATGCACCAATGCGGTAAAAGAGGCCCAGAATCAAGAGTTACTTGATTTCGTTGCACGCCGTCTTTATGAAATGGCTGCCGTATGTATCATGTCACATCTTCTTATCCAAGATGCGACAAAAGCACCTGAATTGTTCGCCAAGTCGGCCCATGTATATGTAAACTATGCAGAAGCTGAAATAGAAAAGCACTTCAACTTCATCCGCAAATTTAAAGCAGATGATTTGGCTGACTATCGTTTGTAAACTTCATTCCATTCTATAAAACGACGTTCTATTCTTCACGGAGTAGAACGTCGTTTATAGTATAAGATTTACTTTTAAACACATACTGATGCAAAATCAAAAACGCCCGTTTCACAACGAGCGTTTTCCTTATAAACAAAGCCTCAGCCGACCTTATTTACTAACAAACTTATTATTAACGTATTTATAAACTGCCTCTTCATATCCTTCCTACAACTATATCAATCCCTCTATCCAGACAAACTAATAATCCGTCTACCTTTCTACTACCCGATCTTGATTCTCAAACTTTTTCTTTTTCCAAAAGTAAAATTAAAGCTTTATCATCATTGGAACAAGAGTTATCGACCAATCTCCTTATTTCATCTATTAACACCCGTTTTTGTTCCTTATCACACTATTTCGAACTTTTCTTTCCACCTACTGTTATGAGAGAAACTTATTAAAAACCTTGACTTATGAAAGAATTAGAATTAACCAGTAACGCCGCTTTGACGGATGCGGTATATGAAACCGCCCTGAACGGCTCATTTCTTGAAGTTAAACTTGTAGCAGGTTCCGTGGGCGATGACGAACCTAGAGGAATGCAACCGGAATATGAATGTTATCACATCAGCTATCCGGACAAAAAAGACACAATTTTATTCGAGCAACCTTTGGATGCCGCCGATGACAAAGTAACCGTATATGATTTGGGAAAGAAAATCAAATCCATAGAAGGCTGTTGCCACAAGACACTGACAAAAGGCGAAAGCCGCACAGCCACAGCACGTAAAGTAGTTGCTCATGGTCCTATGTGGATTTATGTGGCTATTGCTGTCGGTATGGATAAAGCAGGCACCGAATCACCTTTTATGATCGTCCAAGGAGCAGGCACTTACGGTTCTGAAGATACGACCGAGAACGAAATGATAGGTTATGCTAACGGACGTATTCATGAAATGACAGCTTTGCTTGTCCGCCGTGCGCGTTTGGAAAAACTGCATCTGGCAAGCATACGCGCAGGCTACAAATATTTATTCGTAGAACCGGGAAGAATAGGAAAGGCTAAAGTCAAAGAAGGATAAGCCCCCTTGTCTTCACTGATAACCATCATTTTAAAAGCCTGTTGCCTTCTTTCAACAACAGGCTTTTATCTATTATAAATTATTCTAACGCATCTACCGGCAAATCAGACTCTTTACGATACCCCGATGAAGTAAATACAGCTATCAGCTCCCCCTGTCCGTCTGTTATCTTTACTTCAACAAAAGGAATACGATGATGATTAAATACTTCAACAGCCTCAGCATACACGTAACCCAACTTAGCAGGACGGAGAAAAGTAATATTGGCATTCACAGAAAGTGTAAGTTTCTTACGGCTGTTCGCTACAGCTGCAAAAGCCAGATCGGCCAATGTAAACAAGGCGCCGCCTTGACATACTCCTCCACCATTCAGATGCCGGTCGGTCACCTCCATACACGCACGGGCATACCCCGGCTTTATCTCAAGAAGTTCCACTCCCGCACAAGTAGCAAAACGATCCGCTTTCAAAAATTCTTTTAATGTTGCCATATCACAATTTATATGAATAAGAAAGTCTTAATGAATAATCACCATGGTAGCCCCGAAACCATATTCACGGAACGAAGCATCCTGACTTTCATAGTTTTTATATTTATATTTTAACTCCTGCAGGATAGCTTTGCGTAACACACCATCCCCCTTACCATGAATAAAGACAATCTTCTGTCCCTTCTTGTTCTTGCATTCTTCCAAAGTCTTACGAAAAACGTCCAATTGATAATTCAATATCTCGCTGTTGCTCATACCGGCAGTCGTATCCAGCGTAACTCATGAGCATGGAGATCAACCTCCATGATATCGTTCTTCACCTTTTTCTGCTGGGGCTGCTTCGCTACCTGCGGTTCCGGCACTTTTTTTTGTAATAATGCATCTTTTATATCATCTGCCGAAACAAACACCTGTTTTACCGGAACATCATTTTTCACTATATCGTAAATAAGTGACGGCTCCTCAAAGAAAATACTCTCACGGAAAGTATGCAATTTATAAAACTTCACTGTATCTATGCGCAATTCCACAGACACGGCAGGCTTGAACAGAAAACTCTTGTTATCCTTAAAAGCGATAAGCTGCACGGCCACCCGTTCCAATTCATTCAAAACGCTTTTCTCGAACTCCTCGATATAAAACTTCGTATTCGGTTCCACCATGCCATGGCTGCGCACCCGCCAGTTACTACCTTCGGCTGTAAGATAAGTAAAGTATAAGGTGAAATTGCTGTCGTTGATAAGATATGCATCAAATGCCGTTGCAGAAATAGCCTTGAGATCTTGTGGTACAAAAGCAAGCGTCACATTCAAGATATCCCCTCCCTTTCGCTCAGCCGGACGATAAGTAATGGGACGTTCATCCTCCTCTTCATCCTGACGTACCTTGACTGACGCTCCTTTTGCCTTTGCACCGGCAACCTCCTGTTTAGGAGCCGGAGCAACAGGTTTACGCTTCATATTATAATCATCCGTGTCAATCACCACACACTCCTTTATGGGCATCGGAATATCAAAGCCATCGGCATCTTCTACCAAAACCATATCTTTTCCTTGAAATCCTGTCACAACACCGCCCCCTACCTCACTAAGGAAACGGACTTTATCTCCTATTTTCATACTCTTTTCTTTTTTAGTTAGCGCAAATATCGGTACTTTTGCGCAGAAAAAGAAATAGATTCAGATGGAAGATACCAAACATATCAAAATAAGTGAGTTCAACTACCCGCTACCCGATGAACGGATCGCCAAATTCCCCCTTGCCACGCGCGACCAGTCCAAACTGTTAGTTTACCGCCACGGCGAAGTGAGCGAAGACATCTTTACGTCTTTGCCACACTATCTGGAATCCGGAGAACTGATGATATTCAATAATACCAAAGTAATTCAAGCACGTCTGCATTTCCGTAAAGAAACGGGAGCATTAATAGAAGTATTCTGCCTGGAACCTGTCCAGCCCAATGACTATGTGTTAAACTTCCAGCAAACACGCCAATGCAGCTGGTTATGCATGATAGGTAATCTGAAAAAATGGAAAGAAGGTACGTTGAGCCGCATAGTAAATGTAAAAGGCAAACAAATAGTCCTGTCCGCCACCCGTGGAGAGTGCAAGGGGAACCAGTCATTGGATTGATTTCTCATGGGATGATGACACAATTACCTTTGCCGACCTGCTGGAAGTGGTAGGTGAACTGCCCATCCCTCCCTACCTGAACCGTGAAACACAAGAAAGTGACAAGGAAACTTATCAGACGGTTTACTCCAAAATAAAAGGTTCTGTCGCCGCTCCCACCGCAGGACTTCATTTTACGGAAAGAGTACTGGCAGCGCTGGACGAACGGGGAATTGACCGGGAGGAACTGACTTTACACGTAGGTGCAGGCACTTTCAAGCCCGTGAAAAGTGAAGAGATAGAAGGACATGAAATGCATACGGAATACATTTCTGTAAGCAAGCATACCATTGAAAAATTAATTGCCCATAATGGAGAAGCCATTGCGGTAGGAACCACTTCAGTACGTACCCTGGAAAGTCTTTATTATATCGGCGTCCTTATCAGCCACAATCCCGATGCCACTCAGGACGAGTTGCATGTACAGCAATGGATGCCCTACGAAGATAAGAATGACCTGACTCCGGTGGAAGCACTGCAACAGATTCTGGATTATCTGAACCGACACGAAATGGAAGCGTTGCATAGCAGTACTCAGATTATCATCGCGCCGGGATATACATACAAAATAGTCAAGAAGATGGTTACCAATTTCCATCAGCCGCAAAGTACATTGCTGCTATTGGTTTCCGCCTTTGTGAAAGGAAACTGGCGAAGGATTTATGATTATGCACTGGGCCATGATTTCAGGTTTCTGAGCTACGGAGACAGTTCGCTGCTGATACCCTAAGACTTCATCACGGATATAAAGCCTTTTTTCCGTATCACCAATCGTTTTCTACTATATGGCTAAGGCTTTTCTTCCTGCTTGTTTTATCTCCGCAAGCCTTTGGAGTTATCGCCATAAGCTTTGGAGTTAACTCCATAGTCTTGGGAGATAACTCCAAAGGCTATGGAGATAGAATACATCCGTATAAAAAGGCTTAATCTGGAGAAAGAAAAAACTTATACAATAGGCTGTGATATGATAGACATTCATTTATTCCGCCGGTAGGTTCTTACTTAAAAAAATCCAAAGAAAGATATGAACGGGAAAATAAGAACCAGCTTCCACTAAATTTCTACCGCCCCCTTTTATTTACTATACACAAGAACAGGCAACCTACTTTGTCATTATGGCAAGCTTTTTATATCCGTGTGCGTTTACCTTTACATCAAGTCTATAGATAAAAAACAACTTTATGTCACTAAACATATCCAAACCCATAGTATTCCAATCGTTTTTGCTATCTTTGTGACAAAACACTTACATACTATGACTGTCACCTTATCTACTGATCTTCCTGCCTATCCTACTTTTGTGGAAGGCATCCGCCGTGCGCCCGACAGAGGTTATCGTCTGACACCGGCACAAACAGAAACCGCACTGAGGAATGCACTGCGATACATTCCGGTGGAACTGCATGACGCAACTTGCTCCCCGGAATTTATGGATGAACTGCTTACCCGGGGAAAAATCTATGGCTACCGTTTCCGGCCGCAAGGTGATTGAAAGCAAAGCCTATTGACGAATATAAAGGAAACTGCATCGAAGGAAAAGCATTTCAAGTAATGATAGACAACAACCTTTCATTTGATATTGCCTCTATCCTTACGAACTGGTCACTTACGGTGAAACAGGACAAGTATGCCAAAACTGGATGCAATACCGGCTCATTAAACAATATCTGGAAGTAATGACTGACGAACAGACTTTGGTAGTGGAAAGCGGACATCCCCTTGGTCTGTTCAAGTCAAAGCCCGAAGCACCGCGTGTTATTATCACTAATTCCATGATGGTAGGCATGTTCGACAACCAGCGTGACTGGGAAATTGCTGCACAGATGGGCGTTGCCAATTACGGTCAGATGACAGCAGGCGGATGGATGTACATCGGTCCGCAAGGCATTGTACATGGCACATTCAATACCTTATTGAATGCCGGCCGCATAAAATTAGGAGTACCGCAGGATGGAAATCTTAACGGGCATCTCTTTGTTTCTTCCGGTTTGGGCGGAATGAGCGGCGCACAGCCTAAAAAGCTGCCGAAATAGCCGGAGCAGTGGCCATTATAGCCGAGGTGGATTATTCACGCATAGAAAACCCGCCACCGCCAAGGGTGGGTGCAGCATATCACATCCGATTTGAAAGAAGCCTACCGGCTGGCTGCCGAAGCCATAGACCGACGAATCCCCTGTTCCATTGCCTACCATGGCAAATGTAGTAGATTTGCTGGAGCATGCTTTGAATCACCATATAGATATTGAACTGCTGAGCGACCAAACCTCGTGCCATGCCGTGTACGAAGGAGGATACTGTCCGGCAGGCATCACTTTCGATGAACGTACCCGCCTGTTGAAAGACGACCGTGTACGATTTGAAAAGCTTGTAAATGCTTCACTACGCCGCCATTTCAATGCCATTAAAGCACTGGTGGAACGCGGTACTTATTTTTTCGATTACGGCAATTCGTTTATGAAAGCCATTTATGATGCAGGAGTAAAGGAAATCTCACGCAATGGCATTGATGAAAAAGACGGCTTCATCTGGCCTTCTTATGTGGAAGATATTATGGGACCGCAACTTTTTGATTACGGCTACGGACCTTTCCGCTGGGTTTGTCTCAGCGGTAAACATGAAGATTTGATAAAAACCGACCATGCCGCCATGGAGTGTATCCCCAAAGAACGACGCGGACAGGACATGGATAATTGGATATGGATACGTGATGCCGAAAAGAACAATCTGGTAGTCGGCACTCAGGCCCGCATCCTCTATCAGGACGCACTCGGTCGCATGAATATCGCCTTGCGTTTTAACGAAATGGTACGCAAAGGAGAAGTAGGTCCCATTATGTTGGGACGAGACCACCATGATGTGAGTGGAACCGATTCTCCTTTCCGTGAAACATCGAACATCAAGGACGGCAGCAATGTGATGGCAGATATGGCAGTCCAGTGCTTTGCAGGCAACTGTGCACGCGGCATGAGTCTGGTCGCCCTGCACAATGGCGGAGGCGTAGGTATCGGCAAAGCCGTCAACGGCGGATTCGGAATGGTGTGCGACGGTAGTGATCGAGTAGACCCATTTTATCCGCTCGTCCATGCTATGGGATGTCATGGGTGGTGTGGCACGACGCTCATGGGCACGTAATCCGCATGCCATGGAAACATCGGCGGAATTCAACCATACCATGCCGATGGTTATCATATCACCATGCCGCATCTGGCAGAAGATGACCTTATTAATACAGGTATTGAAAAAATAAAAAGGTATAAAAAAACCATCATGGATAACTGTTTCATTCATCCGCATCCATGGATGTTCCCTGGAAAAAATCAAAGGACAAAAATGGAATGCGTTCCCAACTTTAGCGAAGGACGCGACTTGCAGAAAATAGACGAGATTGTATCTCCGTTTCGTGCCAAGGCAGGCGTAAAATTATTGGACTATAGTAATGATGAAGACCATAATCGTCTTGTGGTCACCGTAGTGGGAGAACCTGATGCTTTAAAAGAAGCGGTGATAGAAGCCATCGGCATAGCAGTAAAGCTGATTGACCTCAACCATCATCAAGGACAGGCACCCGCGAATGGGAGCGGTAGATGTAGTACCGTTCATTCCTATCAAAGGATGTACCATGGAAGAAGCCATCGCCATCTCTAAAGAAGTAGCGCAACGGGTAGCCTCTCAATATAACCTTCCGGTCTTCCTCTATGAGAAATCAGCAAGCGCTCCTCATCGCGAAAATCTTGCCGCCATCCGTAAAGGAGAATTCGAAGGCATGAAGGAAAAGATTCACCAACCCGAATGGCATCCCGATTTCGGTCCCGAAGAACGGCATCCCACTGCCGGAACCGTTGCCATCGGAGCTCGCATGCCGTTAGTGGCTTATAATATCAATCTGAACACCCCCAGTCTGGAGATTGCACATGATATTGCCAAGAAAATCCGTTTTATCGGAGGCGGGCTGCGCTTTTGCAAAGCCATGGGTGTGGAACTGAAGGACCGAGGTATCACCCAGGTGTCCATGAACCTGACAGACTACAGCAAGACTGCCCTCTATCGGGCTTTTGAGATGGTGCGTTTCGAAGCCCGCCGCTACGGAGTAAGCATCATCGGCAGCGAAATTGTGGGTCTGGTTCCCATGGAAGCTCTGATTGACACAGCCTCTTATTATTTGGGACTGGAAAACTTCTCCATGCAGCAAGTACTGGAAGCGCAGATTATGGAATAATAAGAAATCTATCGTCATGAACAACAACCTTATCATCAAGAATGCCCGCATCATCACCCCGCTTGGCACCTCTGCCCTGAAAGGTAAAGAGATGAACCAACTGCTGGATCTCACCGGAGGAACCGTAAAAGTAACCGACGGAGTGATTACCTATGCAGGTCCATCCCGTCCTACATGTGAAGAACCGGAAGAAGGCTACGAGATTCTGGATGCCGAAGGACGAGTGTTGCTTCCCGGATTCATCGACTCACATACCCACCTGGTATTCGGAGGCTATCGCCCCGAAGAATTTATTTGGCGCATGAATGGCGAAAGCTATATGAGCATCATGCAACGCGGAGGAGGTATCGTCAACACGGTACATGCCACTCGTGAAGCGACACCGGAGGAATTGAAATGCAAAGCCGAATGGTTCATCGATGTCATGAGCCGCATGGGGGTCACTACAGTGGAAGGGAAAAGCGGTTACGGACTTGACCGCGATACGGAGCTTAAGCAACTGGAAGTGATGCGTTCCATCAATCTCTCTCCGCAACGCAAAGTAGATATAGCCGCCACCTTTCTCGGTGCACATGCATTGCCTCCCGAATATCAGGGCAGAGCCGACGAATACATTGATTTTCTCATCCATGAAATGCTTCCTCTGGTCCGTGAAAAGCAACTTGCCGAGAATTGCGACATTTTTTGCGAGCAAGGTGTCTTTACCGTAGCACAATCCCGGCGACTCCTGCAAGCCGCACAGGAACTGGGACTCGGTGCCAAGATACATGCCGATGAGATAGTAAGCTTCGGCGGTGCCGAACTTGCCGGTGAAATAAAAGCGCTCAGCGCCGATCATTTGCTGCACGCTTCGGATACCGGCATCCGTGCAATGGCAGAAAATAAGGTTGTCGCCACACTCCTGCCTCTGACCGCCTTTACGCTTCGTGAACCTTATGCACGAGGACGTGACATGATAGACAGCGGTTGTGCCGTAGCCCTCGCCACCGACCTCAATCCGGGCAGTTGTTGTTCCGGCTCCATCCCACTGACATTTGCACTGGCTTGCCTATATATGCATCTCACATTGGAAGAAGCTATCACAGCCATGACATTAAACGGAGCTGCCGCACTGGGTTATGCCCACCGGACAGGAAGCATCGAAGTAGGCAAACAGGGAGATTTTGTCCTGCTGGACACCGATACCCCGGCTGTACTCGTTTACTATACCGGCATGAACTCCGTGCAACACACCATCAAAGGAGGACGTATTCTATTCTAAAATATTCATCTAACTAAAAAACATAATACCATGTTAACAGAACTCACTATTAAAGAATTTATTCATAAAGTCATCAGCAACGATCCTGTTCCCGGTGGCGGAAGCGTATCCGCCTTCAATGGTGCTTTGGCAACCTCCCTCGCCGCAATGGTTGCCAACCTGACCATCGGACGGAAGAAATACGCCGAAGTAAACGAAGTTATGGAAGACCTTTCCGCCCGTTTTGAGGAACTGGCACATCAACTCATTATTGATGTAGACCGTGACTCGGATGCGTATAACCGCGTATTTGCCGCATTCAAACTTCCCAAAGAAACAGAAGAAGAGAAAAACATCCGCAGCGAAGCGATTCAAAAAGAAACCAAATATGCAGCCGAAGTACCGATGGAAGTGGCACGTATCGTCCATTCCATCCTGCCGATGATTGACGTAGTGGCACGAAAAGGAAACAGCAATGCCGTGACCGATGCTTGTGTGGCTATGATGTGTGCACGAACCGCTATACTGGGCGCATTGCTGAATGTCCGCATCAATCTCACTTCTATCAAAGACGAGAAATTTGTAAAAGAAATGACTGAAGAAGCGGATATGATAGAAAAGACAACGATTGCCGAAGAACAAAAAGATACTGGCCTATGTGAAAACCGTTTTCTAAAAAAAGATTATGAATAACGTATATCAAATAGGTTCCGGCGAACTCACATTCGATATTATCGAACGTATCATCAATGAGAACCTGAAACTGGAACTGGCGTCCGAAGCACGGGAGCGCATTCAGAAGTGCAGGGACTATCTGGATAAAAAGATAGCCAATTCCGACACACCGCTTTATGGTATTACCACCGGATTCGGCTCGCTGTGCAACCGCAATATCTCGTCTGACGAACTGAGTACCTTACAAGAGAATCTGGTGAAAAGCCATGCTTGCAGTGTGGGCGAAGAGATGCCGCATGTCATAGTAAAACTGATGTTTCTGCTCAAGGCACATGCCCTTTCGTTGGGACATAGCGGTGTGCAAGTCATTACCGTACAACGCATCATCGACTTCTTCAACAATGATGTAATGCCCATTGTATATGACCGTGGCTCGTTAGGTGCATCCGGCGATCTTGCTCCGCTTGCCAACCTTTTCCTGCCGCTTATCGGTGTGGGAGATGTATATTATAAAGGTAAGCGATGCGAAGCCATCAGTGTACTCGATGAATTTGGCTGGGAGCCTGTAAAACTGAAAAGTAAAGAAGGACTGGCTTTGCTGAACGGTACACAATTCATGAGCGCCAACGGTGTTTATGCCATCTTGAAAGCGTTCCGACTGAGCAAGAAAGCCGACCTCATTGCCGCTATTTCTCTTGAAGCTTTCGACGGACGTCTTGATCCGTTCATGAATTGTATCCAGCAGATGCGACCGCACCAAGGCCAGATAGAGACAGGAGCCGCATTCCGCCGTATACTGGAAGGAAGTGAAATCATAACTCAGCCCAAGACACATGTGCAAGACCCCTACTCATTCCGTTGTATTCCCCAAGTACACGGCGCTACCAAAGATGCCATTCGCCATGCCGCGTCCGTTTTGCTGACCGAGATCAACTCTGTCACCGACAATCCCACCATCTTCCCCGATGAAGACCTGATTATATCGGGCGGAAACTTCCATGGACAACCTCTGGCACTCGTCTATGATTATCTCGCCATCGCTTTGGCCGAACTGGGGAATATATCCGAGCGTCGTGTGGCCCAGCTTATTATGGGACTTCGCGGACTGCCCGAATTCCTTGTTGCCAATCCCGGACTGAATTCAGGCTTTATGATTCCCCAATATGCAGCAGCCTCTATGGTAAGCCAAAATAAAATGTATTGCTACTCCGCCAGCAGTGATTCCATTGTATCCAGCAACGGACAAGAAGACCATGTGAGCATGGGGGCCAATGCTGCCACCAAACTGTTTAAGATAATGGACAATCTGGAACATATACTTGCCATCGAACTGATGAATGCAGCTCAAGGTATCGACTTCCGGCGTCCGCTCAGAAGCTCTCCATACATTGAAAAATTCCTCTCGGTTTATCGCAAGGAAGTACCTTTCATCCGCGAAGACATTGTGATGTACAAAGAAATACATAAGACTGTGGCTTTTTGAAACGTCACCAGGTGGATTATTAAGTTATTATTTCACTATCTTTGCAGGCAAAAAAGAACAAAGTATGAATAGCGACAATAAAGAAGAAATGTTTCCCATTGTGGATGAACAAGGAAATATTGTGGGAGCTGCCACACGAGGCGAATGTCATGACGGCAGTAAAAAACTTCATCCGGTAGTGCACCTCCACGTATTCAACAGCAAAGGTGAACTTTACCTGCAAAAACGACCGGAATGGAAAGATATCCAACCCGGCAAATGGGATACTTCCAGTAGGCGGTCATGTCGATTTGGGCGAAAGCGTAGAAATGGCACTCCACCGTGAAGTGAAAGAAGAACTCGGAATTACCGACTTCACCCCCGAACTGCTGACTAATTATGTTTTTGAGTCCACTCGCGAAAAAGAACTGGTATTCTCACACAAAACCGTTTATGATGGTCCCATTACCCCCAGTGAGGAACTGGCCGGAGGACGCTTTTGGACATTAGACGAAATTAGAGCCAATATGGGAAAAGATATTTTTACACCCAACTTCGAAAACGAGTTCCGTAAATTGGGCTTCTGAAACTTCTTTTTCATAAAAAGGGGCAAATTCTTGACCTGTATCAAGAATTTGTCCCTTTAGTGTATATTTTGACCTCATAAGTATACAATAGAAAACAAAAAGCACGTAATTTTGTGTTGTAAAACATAGAAAGAAAGGATAACGAGATTATGAAAAAGGTAAAAAGTATTGTGATGAAAGTCCTGGCTATGATGGGTGAAAACGAAGTAAGAGCTTGGGGCATAGGCATTAAATAATATAAATGCCATCATTTTAATCAACAAAGAAAGGATAACATTATGAAAAAGTTAAAAGAAATCATTAAGACAGGTCTTATTGATATGGGAAATGGTGCCCTACGTGCTTGGGGATACGAAATCAAGTAACTGTCATACTTGATTAGAGAACTTTATTTAAACCTCAATAGTATAAAGGAGAGTAATCCAATGGATTATTTTCCTTTTTTATTTATCAGATATCTTATTTACTACAAATAATTAGGAAATGCGATAAGTATTTTAAGAACTTATCCTATTTTCTTCATTCACTAACAGCGGCAAAGATAATAATATTATTGATTTATTCACTATTATTAAGCTCAAAAAGATAAAATTATCTCATTCCCGTTTCACTATCTTAATTATCCGATGCTGTTTCTATAATTTTTCACACTTTATCTTTATGTAATAAAGCATCATTACGGTATATAAAAGGTAGAAAACAAGAAGCTAAAAAAAGCTCTTTTTCACAATAAATACCACCTGTAGCTACTTCTGACAAATAGGATAAGTTCTTAAAATACTTAGCAAATACTCCTTAATTCATTAGCCTTTCAAATCTATTATAGTATTATTAACTCTATGAAACACTTATGAAAATTTAAGACTTTAACCCAAAGAGGTAAGTACACATTATTAGCCGGTGTACTTGGAATGAGTTCAATTCCTTCCTCTGCCATTCCTACCGGTATGGCTGATGTTTCACTCCCAACCGTAGCACAACAGACAGCCAAAATCAAAGGAAAAGTTTTGGATGCCAGAACCGGAGAACCGGTTATCGGTGCCAATGTCGTTGTAAAAGGAACGACAAACGGTAGTATCACCAATTTTGATGGCGAATATGAATTGACAGCACCGATTGGCTCTACTCTCAGTATCTCTTTTATTGGTTACAAATCAATAGAAGTGAAAGCAACCGGTGGCTTGCAAACAATCAAATTGGACGAAGACTCTGAAGCGCTGGATGAAGTCATAGTAGTAGGTTACACAACTCAGCGCAAAGAAAGTTTAACCGGTTCTATGAATAACATCAAAAGCGAGAAGTTGAAGGACATAACCACGCCATCGGTAGAAAATTTATTGAATGGTAAAGTTCCGGGAGTATATGTGGCTCCGGGATCAGGCCAACCCGGTTCCAGTGGTGCGGTAGTTATCCGTGGACAAGCCACACTTAACGGTACGACTTCTCCACTCTGGGTTATTGACGGTGTTATAGTAGGCTCGGACGCCGGACAATTAAATCCTGCGGATATTGAAAGTATGACTATTTTAAAAGATGCCGCCTCCACTGCCATTTACGGTTCTCAAGGTGCAAATGGTGTCATTGTAGTTACAACCAAAAGCGGACGAGCCGAAAAAATGACTATCGAAGCTTCTGTAAAATTGGGGGTCAGCTCACTGAATAATGGAAATCTGGAAGTAATGAATGGTGCAGAACTTTATGACTATTATGCTTCCTTCCAAAATGCCAATGAAATTTCTTTTCCACGATGGAACAAGGACCTGCGTGACAGTAATTTCAGTTGGTGGGATTTAGCTACCCAAAACGGACTCACACAGGAGTATAATGTATCTTTACGCGGTGGTAATGAAAAGATGCAATCTTATCTATCTGTAGGATATTATGATGAAGAAGGTGCCGTGAAAGGATATGATTACAGTCGGTACAACTTCCGCTTGAAGACTACATACAAACCATTTGACTGGTTGACAATCAAACCCGCACTCAGCGGTTCACTTCGAAATATTGATGACCGCCAATATTCTGTCACAGCTATGTATTCCATGCTCCCATGGGATAGTCCCTATGACAAAGACGGCAACTTGGTTCCCTCACCGCTACAGTGGTTGGGTAAACACTCAGCAAACCAACTACCTATACGATTTACAATGGAACTATTCAGAGTCCAAATATTACGAATTTATGGGAAGTTTAGATTTTGACATTAAAATAACAGACTGGCTGACATTCTCATCTGTCAACAACTATAAATACATCAACTCTACTTCTCACGGCTATAGTGATCCGCGCTCAAGCAGTGGCGAAAATGTAAACGGGCGTCTCACAGAGTGGAGAGCAGAAGTAACCCGCCGTTATACCAACCAGAAATTATTAATAAACAAAGACTTCGGCAAGCACTCTATCAGCGGATTGATAGCTTACGAATTTAATGATTATTATTATAAGAATCTAGATGTCTATGGTACCGGATTTGTACCCGGATTTGAAGTTCTGGATGTAGTATCCAAGCCTGAACGTACTAAAGGCGGTATCAGCGAATGGGCTACTCAGTCTTATTTCACTCAATGGAAATATGTATATGATGGTAAGTATATTGCCGAAGCCTCTATCCGCCGGGACGGTGCATCCAACTTAGGTACGAATGCTAAATACGGCAATCTTCTGTCAGGTAGTGTGGGATGGATTATCAGCCGCGAGGACTGGTTTGATGTAGATTGGATCGATAACCTTAAATTACGTGGAGGTTATGGTACAGTAGGTAACCGTCCTTCTTCACTTTACCCACAATACGACCTGTATTCGGTATCTTCCAGTTATAATGAAAACTCAGGTGCACTTATCAGTGTTATCGGCAACAAAGACTTGACATGGGAAAAAACTTACACCACAAGCATCGGTCTTGACGCTGCATTGTTTAATAACCGTCTGCGCTTTACTTTTGATTTCTATTCAAAAGACACAGACAACATTCTTTATAATGTGCCTGTTACAGGGCTTACCGGAGTGACCAGTGTTTACAGGAATATCGGCAAAATGAAGAACACCGGATATGAAATCTCATTAGGCGGTGATATCATCAGTACAAAAGACTGGTTCTGGAACGTAGAATTAAATATAGGTCACAATAGTAATAAATTAAAAGATCTCTATAAACAAAAAGATACAGACGGAAGCTATGTGGTAAAACCCGTTATCATCAGTGATGGAAGTAGCATTGCCGGTACAGCGCAACGCATCCTCGAAATCGGTTATCCGGTAGATACTTATTATTTAAAGGAATGGGCAGGTGTAAATCCTGAAAACGGTGCTCCAATGTGGTACAAAGATACCAAAGATAGCGAAGGCAATGTCACAGGAAGAGAAACAACCTCTAACTATGCAGAAGCAGGATACTATAAATGCGGTTCAGCAGCTCCCGATTTGTTCGGAGGTTTCTCTACAACTTTAACATGGAAAGGTTTTGACTTGAATGCCGTATTCGGTTACTCTATCGGCGGAAAGATTTATAACTATTCACGTCAAGAATATGACTCCGACGGAACTTATACCGACCGCAATCAAATGAAACTGAAAGACGGCTGGAATCGTTGGGAAAAACCGGGAGATATTGCCACTCATCCCGTTGCCAAATATAATAATCAAGATAAAGGAAACTCTGCATCTTCCCGCTATCTGGAAGACAGCGACTACCTGAAATTACGTTCTCTGACCCTGGGGTACAACTTTAAGCTACCACAATGGGGTATTCAAAATTTACGCGTATTCATGAACGCAGAAAACCTGTTTACAATCACAGATTATTCAGGCGTAGACCCTGAAATTCCGGCCAGTGACGGTTCGGTAATGGGTACTGCCGGCCCTGCCGTTTATCCGTCTGTACGTAAATATATGTTCGGTTTAAATCTTACCTTTTAATCAGTAGAAACAACAATGAAAAAGATATTGACCTTATTATTGGCAGCGGCATCATTGACCGCTTGCGACATAGATCGTTTACCATACAATTCTATGGCTGCAGAACAAATCACCAACGACCCTTCCGCATCGTTGGAATCTCTAATGAACGGTATGTATGCCCAGTTAAAGACATGGTCAGACCCCATGCACCGTTGTGGTGAATATGCCGGTGACAATATGATGATTCGTGGTTCATCAACAGATGCCTTCTATGAATTCATTTCTTTCTCCCGTACTCCGGTAAACTACCGCTTACAGAACTTTTGGGATTATGGTTACAAAGCCGTTGCCCAAGCCTCGAACATCATCAAAATGATAGAAGAAGGACAGAGTGCCGAAATAGACAACCAGTTGGGCGAATGCTATTATGTGCGCGGTATGATGTATTTCTACTTATGTCGTGCTTATGGACGTCCTTACTATCAGGCCCCCGACAAGAATTTAGGCGTACCTATTGTCAATGGTACTCCCGATGATATTATGGGAGACCTGCTGTTGCCTGACCGTTCTACAGTAAAAGAAACGTATGAGCAAGCTATCAGTGACTTGAAAAAGGCAGAAGAGATGATGACTATCAACAAAGGCGCTGCTTATGCCTCAAAAGAAGCTGCTCAGGCAATGCTGTCACGCGTATATCTGTATATGAGTGGAACGTATGAAAACCCCAACCGGGAATATGCCCAACTGGCAGTTGACTACGCGGACAAAGTTATCAATTCGGGCAACTACTCATTATTACCTCGCGAGGAGTTTATGAAATACAACACTCTTACTCCCGAAAATAATGACGAATCCATCTTTGTCGTAAAACGTGTTGCTTCCGAATTCTCCGGCTATGACCACTACTACGGTATTGGCGGTATGTATGCCAATATCGGCGGTATGGGTTGGGGAGAAATGTATGCCAGTGCCAAATATATTGATTTACTGAATGAGACAGGACGTAATGACTGGCGTCCGGATCATTACAAAATCGTAGACGCACGTGCTGCATTTATCGAGCCGACATACACTGATGATCATAAAGAAGTATTCCGCTTTATCAAACAAGACTCTGAAACGGTACTAAATTATGAACAGTTGACTGTAATCAAAAAAAGGAGCAACAGTGATCTGCCAAAAGACCAAAGAAGTAGATGGAAAAGATGTACCGGACGGTCCGGAATATACACTGACTCCTGTAGATGCCGAACAAGAAATTTATTCTATCACTTACCAGGATGGCAAGACTTATACGGGTGTGTTAGACTATTACATCTCTCTCAACCGTGTATATCCACAATTCTACATCACTAAATGTTCTCGCGAAGGAGAAGATTCACATTTACATTCACCGATTATCAGTCGTTTGAGTGAAATTTATCTGAATCGTGCAGAAGCCTATGCCAAATTGGGCAACTATTCTGCTGCTTTAGCCGACCTAAATACTATTCGCGAACGTTCTATCATCGGTGGTGGATACGCTTCATTGGATGCAACAAACGCCAGCGAAAGAATTGATAAAGAGCGCCAACTGGAATTAGCCTATCAAGCAGAACGCAGCTATGATGTGTTCCGCAACGGCAAGCCTTTGACACGTCGCTATCCGGGACCTCACCAACAATTTGAAGACATTCCCGCATCAGACTACCGTGTCATTTATTACATTCCTCAGAATGCAATAAATGCTTATCCGGGCACTCTGACTCAAAACCCAACTGATAACAGCGGAGTTATTCTGAATTAGAGCTCTCTTTTCAATAACATATTAGTTTTTTATGGAGTTGTGTCAAAACGTGGATAATGCTGTCGTTTAGTTCGTAGGGGCGAGGTTCGCTCGCCCAAAAACAGTTTGCTTTGCGTCTTCGGGCAGGCAAACCCTTCCCCTACAGCTGACGATGGGATAGGCCCGGTTTAGTTTTGACACACTCCTTTTTTATAAACACAGAAGCACAAACCTTTCATTTATAAGCCATTCGGCAGCATTTACTTCTTTTTTATTCGTCCGTTCCGAAGATTTTATGTAATTTTGCATCAAACAACTATTAATCCAATAAAACTTTATCAGAAAAAACCATGATTAAAAAACTATCTACCTTGGTAGCCGGTTTAGCGTTGATATGCTTGACCGGATGCACTTCACCCCAAAAAGGAACAGCACAGAATGATGTGTTTTCTCCTATTGAAGTAGCAGTTCCCGAACGTCCCGCAGGACAACAGGATGTAATCCAACTGACCACTCCTAAACTCGACACTGTTCGTGTTGGATTTATCGGACTCGGAATGAGAGGCCCCGGAGCTGTGGAACGCTGGACACATATCCCCGGAACAAAGATTGTCGCACTCTGCGATTTACTTCCCGAAAATGCAGAAAGAGCACAAAAAATCGCCACCAATGCAGGAATGGAAGCACCGGTACTGTATTCCGGTTCGGAAGATGCATGGAAGCAATTGTGCGAACGTAATGATATCGACCTTGTTTATATTGCCACCGACTGGAAGCATCATGCCGAAATGGGTGTTTATGCCATGGAACACGGCAAGCACGTTGCCATCGAAGTTCCGTCTGCTATGACATTGGATGAAATCTGGGCGTTAATCAATACTTCGGAAAAGACTCGCAAGCACTGTATGCAGTTGGAAAACTGTGTATATGACTTCTTCGAACTGACTACACTGAACATGGCTCAACAGGGATTGTTCGGTGAAGTGCTGCACGTAGAAGGTGCTTATATTCATAACCTCGAAGAATTCTGGCCCTACTATTGGAATAACTGGCGTTTGGATTACAATAACGAAAACCGTGGAGACGTTTATGCCACTCACGGCCTTGGCCCGGCCTGCCAGTTGCTGGACATTCACCGTGGCGACCGCATGAAGACTTTGGTAGCTATGGACACTAAGGCTGCAACCGGTCCTGAACTGGGTAAGAGATATGGTTTGGCAAACGATTCTATCGAATTCCAGAACGGTGACCACACCATGACCTTTCATCCGCACAGAAAACGGTAAGACAATTCTTATCCAACACGATGTAATGAATCCTCGTCCTTACAGCCGTATGTATCAGCTGACAGGTACTGATGGTTTTGCCAACAAATATCCTATCGAAGAATACTGCCTGCGCCCCGACCAGGTTGACGCTAAAGAAGTGCCCAACCACGAGAACCTGAATATGCACGCTGCTGTTCCCGAAGACGTGAAAGAAGCTTGATGCAGAAATACAAACACCCGATTCACCGGGAATTGGAAGAAACAGCCAAGAAGGTAGGCGGTCACGGTGGTATGGACTACATCATGGATTACCGTCTGGTTTACTGTCTGCGCAACGGTTTGCCTTTGGATATGGATGTATACGACTTGGCTGAATGGTGCTGCATGGCAGACCTTACCCGTCTTTCTATCGAAAACGGTAATGCTCCGGTAGCTGTACCCGACTTTACCCGCGGCAGCTGGAACAAGGTGAAAGGTTATCGTCACGCATTTGCCAAATAAGAAACAGTGAATTCTTAAAACAACAATAACTTATGATTGGAGAAACCTACACACAGCCAACTCCAATCATAAGTTATTTTTTATGTCCCTATTTGAAAAGAAAGTTTAAGAGCTCAGCGCTATTCCCGACCGGCAACGTAACATCGAGTTTATAAAAGCACTGACTCCCCTATGCCGACATGAACATTATCCATGAATTTGAATAAGACAGTAGCTTAAGGCTTTCCATCTGCAAGAAGCAAAAAAACGGTCACATCACTCCACATTCACTTTAGTCAGCTTCCCTGTCACCGAATCAATGATGAATCCATAGACCTTGATATCAGAAGGTATCAACGGATGATTGACAATGGCATGCACAGTGCCGCGCACAGATTTCTCAGTATCTTCAAATCCGTCCAGCCATGACGCAAAGTCCACACCGCAATAGTGAATCATATCGATTGTTTCCTGCTTGATGCCGCGTGCCTTCATGTGCTCTATCATTTCACCACTATTCATGTGGCAGGCACCGCAATCGGAATGGGCTATGACCATCACTTCTTTTACGCCCAACTCATATATAGCTACCATCAAACTGCGAATCACACTCCCGAAAGGATGCGAGATGACACCTCCTGCATTTTTTATCATTTTCACATCGCCATTCTTGATGCCCAAGGCGGCCGGCAACAACTCGGTCAGTCGGGTATCCATGCATGAAAAAGAATAGCGATTTTCTTATCAGGATATTTATTGGTGATATACTTTTCATACCCTTTGTTTGCTACAAACTGTTTATTGAATTCAAGAATTTCATCTAACATGGCTTTGCGTTTTTATGTTTCCCGCAAACATACAAAAAAAACAAATGAAGCGGTACATTCCCGCCTGAGAATTTTAATGAACACCCGACTTTTTACAGTCCAATAATGTAAGCACAAACCATATCAGAAAAAGCATAGATAATAAAGGATTGCTGCAATAAGAAAAGACCAGCACCATAAACGCAACCACGGCATGTGTGATACGCATCACATGACCTGTACTAACTTTCTCACCTAAATAGAGTGAGAACAAATTGGCATAAGCATCTGCCCAGCCCGCTACGAAGAGTTTGACGCGTCCCAACAGGGATAAACGAATTGAAAGTTCTTTTTTCATGACTGTTCCTTATTTTATGATGGCACAAAGAAACAGTCCTGTTTTGACAGAATACGTCAATCCTGAATTTTTTCACTGATATTCTGCACTTTTTCTTTTAAATAAAGAACAAAATCAGGAGAGTTAATTATTTCAATGTCCTCAAACAGACCAAGAACAAAACGCCCGATTCCCTCATACTTACATACTTCTGTATGAAAAAGCCAATGAGCATCATCTTCTCTCTCCATATACTTCTCGGCCAATGGGAAATTCCTCTATCAACAGATTGGCAGCAGTCATGCCCAAACGGAGAGTGACAGGCAAACGTCGGTCACTGCTGATATGAAAAACATCAGTATACCCTTCTTCATGAGACTCCTCAAATTGCCAACCAGTCTCCAACACCTCCACCGAAGTTATCCGGGACACTTTAAAAAGTTTATTCTTACCGCTTGCCGGCTCGTAGCACCATATTTCATTATTATTGGCAGTAAAAGCAAACGGCTCCACCACCCTGTCCGTCACAGCATGGCTGTTCGATGACTTATACTCATGAAACGCCACTTGTCTCTTATCTTTCACTGCCTCATAAAGATTATGCACATTGTCAGCAATGCCGCTACGGACAACTATCTCGGAAAGAATCTCATAATCATATACTTTATATAGTTTCTCTTTCAAATTTTGTTTGAGTGAGGTATTCCCATCTACACTTTCGATGGCACGTTTTAAAATATAAGCCTCTTCCTCGGTGAAATGCACCAAAGTGGAAATATCCTTAAAATAAGGAGAAGATTTATCGAGTGAATAACAGCCGTTTGTCTTGCGGACAATAAACCCTGCCATTTTGAACGCCTCAATATATCGATAGACGTTTCGCGAACTCATATCCAACCGTTTTCCAAGTTCTTCCAAGGTGTATTTACGGTTTTGTGTCAGCAACATCATCAGGCGAAGCTGACGCTCAAACTTGTGTAGTTCCATACTATCGAATTAGCCGTTTATCTTTTCTGCTTTCCCAGTCCTGCACGGATGCGGCTCAATGACTGCGGAGTAATCCACAGATAAGAAGCAATATGCTTCAACGGAACATATTGCAAAAGTTCGGGATTCTCTTCCAACAAAGCAAGATAACGCTCTTTGGCACGAGGACTCCCTCCGCTGATAAGCCAATTCTCCAAACCGAGAAGTTGCTGTTCGAAAAGCCTTCTTCCGAAGTTGGCCAATTCAGCAGATGAAGCATAAAAAGACTCCAGTTTTGCCTTAGAAATACCATAAAGTTCACTGTCACACATGGCCTCTATGGAAACCAATGAAGGAGTATTTTCTATGTAGCCCCAAGACGAAAAAACCGCCTCTCCCTCGGAAGCAAACCAAACGGAGACATCTGCCCCATCATTCAGGTAATGCCCCCGCCAGATTCCCTTGCTTATAATATAGAAATTCGAATTCCGTTCCCCCTCCTGCACCAGAAAATCTCCTTTGCGAAAACTAAACTTTTCCATTTTCTCCAATAACTGTAAGCTCACGGTTATGGGCAAACTGTATTTTTCACAAAACTTCCGAACAAACGCATCCATACTTCTCTGTTGATTTAATACCGCAAAGGTAACAAATCATCCCCGAACCGACTGATGTTTACGCCAATAAATTATGGTTATCACTAAAAAAGTAAGTACCTCAGCCAACGGAACTGCCAGCCAAATACCCGGCACTTTAAACAGTAAGGGCAGCCCGAGAAGGCAGATAACCATGAATACGAATCCGCGCAACACCGTAACCACCATTGCCGGGCGCGCACGCTCCACACTTTGAAAATAGCCGATGGACACGATATTCACGGCAAAGAAAACAAATCCCGAAGCAAACAAAGGCAATCCTGACACTGCAATATCGTATGCCGGATAAGAACGATCAATAAACATTGCCACTATCTGATGATTGAATATCGCTGTAAGAGCAAAGAATACAAGTCCGCAAATCACAGCTGTCGCCAATGCCAGACGAAAAGCCGAACGCACACGTGCTTCATCACCGGCTCCGAAATTATAGCTCAAGATGGGTTGTGCCGACTGTCCAATAGCATTATACACCATAAATATAATAGGGAAAAAATAGCAGGCAATGCTGAAAGCTGCCACCCCGTCTTCTCCCAGATACGAAATAAACACATAGTTACCGGCAAACATCATACAGGCAATTGCTCCCTCACACAAAAACGTGGATGCTCCCAACCGGCACATATATTTCACATTACGCCAAGTGAGCTGCATACTCTTTCTGCTGAGCTTCACGCGGCAGAAATGGATAACATTTTTCTTACGGCTCAAATATATGATTATCATAGCAGCCCCAACCACATAACCTAAACTGGTGGCAAGTGCCGCACCCATCATTTCCCAACCGAAAATAAAGATGAACACATAATCGAGCACAATATTAATCACTGCCGGAATAGCATTGCACCACATGGCATAATTAGGAGACCCATCCAATCGCACAAAAACATACCCGAGCTGAGCAGTGCGCTGAACACCAAAAAGGGGAAGAAACCAATGCATATATTCTACCGCCAAAGGCAACAAGCGTTCCGAACTTCCCAGCAATCGTGCCACTTGAGGTGCAAACATACACACCACTCCCCCCCATAGCAACGCCAAGAACAAAGAAGAAACCACCACTGCCTGCGTTACATTAATACGCGCTGATTTCTGCTTACCCTGTGACAAATGAATGGAAGCAACCACAGACGCCCCCACTCCAAACATCAGCCCGATGCCTGTACTTATCAAAAACAGTGGAGCCGTAATATTTACCGCTGCCAATGCATCACTTCCAATCCCCTTACCTACGAATATTCCGTCTGTTATGACAAACACAGCCGAAAATACCATCCCCAACACAGTAGGTATCAGCAATTTCCGAAACAACTTCGGAATCTCCATGCTACCAAAATCAATACTATCTTTCATACCTATATCAATTTATTTTTTCGGTTGCAAAGATAGGATGTTATTGGCTCAGTTGTAATTCTTGGGGGATTAACATTTGTTAATTTCCCTTTATGCATACACCTTTGCTAATCTATACAGAAAAAGAACCTCTTATCTACTACTCCACGAAATGAAGCCCTAAATGCTTTAATTTTTTTTGCATTAAAAGCTTCCGCAGCAGCATTTGTGCTTCTGTTCACAAAAGTAGTTTAATATCCGTTCGTAATGATTCTCAATGGAATTGGCAACAGTAGTGAATGTATCATAACCAAACTCCTCAATTTCATTATACCAAAGTGCCAGTTTGGCACGAGCCACATCTTTATCTGTATAGTCTGAAAATATCTTCCCTAATCGTAGTGCGTAATAGTACACGGATTTTATATCCGGGAATTGTTCAAAAGAGTAGTTTGGCTCTTACCTTCTGGCTTTGCAGCCACTTGTCCGGAGCCTTAAACAGCAGGTACCGGCTTCTGGCCAACAACTGTCTGAGTGTATCTCCATTGCTAAACACTTTAGGTTCATAACTTTCCCCCTTGGCTTTAGCTTCCTTGATTTTCCTGTTCTCATCCTTCATTACTTGCCAGCGATAAGCGATCCGAAGGTCTTGTACAGCTTCATAAACCAACTTTGAGACATGGAAACGATCCACTACCTGCATAGCCCCGGGAAAACAACGTTTTGCTATTTTTCTGCATACTGCCGGCCATATCAAGTGTAATTTCCTTTACTTGGTTGCGCTTATCGGCATCTATTTTGGAGAAGCACATTGATAACATCCTCTGCTTTAGTTCCCTTTACAATAGCTACAATGGTGCCTTTTCGACCATGCTTATCCCGATTGGTAAGGATTGTATATAGTTCGCCTTTGCTTAAAGCCGTTTCATCAATACATAAATGATAACCTATATTTTTTTAGGATAAAGAATAAAGTCTTCAACATGTTCCTTCTGATTCCAATTATTGAAATCACTTAAATGTTCTTTGTATTGAGTCTGGAGTTGCTTGCCATCCATACAGTAATGTTCTGCTACACTTTGGCAACTAACCGCATGATTGTCTAAGTAACACTTTTAAAAAAGCTCCGAACTCAGCTGTTATGCGAGTACCGGAGGCTACTAAGTTCAATCACGACTATAAGTTTGTCCTGTTTCCGGGTCTTCCCAACGACGCCGCTTGATGCGTAGATATACAGCCTTGCCGCGAACAGGAAAGTCTTGCACTTCTATTTCCGGGAAGAAACCTTTGGAATGTAGATGTAAATGGGAATGCTCTTGAGGAATGGAAGGCTTTTCCTCAAGAAAAAAAAATGAAACAAGTCTCTTGAGAGACATGGTTAACCAGGTCAAAATAGTCAAGCAGGCCTGCAGGAAAGAACAAGCTCAACATCTCCAGTGGAGTGGCAGGGGGGTTGAAGGTTCTGTTTCATGCCACAAAGATAGTGTTTTTAACTAATTCCCCCAAGTTTTCAAACTGAGCCATGTTATTTTAGGGTAAAAATTACCATTTGGTAATTTCAGTCACTTTTTCATTAGCCAGACTAAGCGTTTTCGTCCTTTCGACTATGCCTGTCTGTCAGTCGAATTACTACAGTCTTCGGCAGTGGACTGTATAGTCCATTGCAGTGGACCGTACAGTCTGCTACGGTGGACTGTACAGTCTGTTGCCGAAGACTGTAATATTCTTCCGTTTAAAAGGCCTTGACCACCCCTATGAAACGGCTTATGCTTCCCTTTGTAGGTGATATGATATAAGGAGATAAAACAAGGATTAAATCCCAAAGGAAACAATGTGTCCCACTTTTTACAACAAAAAGTTTGTGAGTTAAAAAGAAATCACTACCTTTGCACCCGCAAAACAAAAAGCATTGCCTCTTTAGCTCAGTTGGCCAGAGCACGTGATTTGTAATCTCGGGGTCGTTGGTTCGAATCCGACAAGAGGCTCACAAAAAGAAAAGCCGCTTCTGAAATTCAGAAACGGCTTTCTTTTTAATTGTATCTTTTTTCCCAAAAAACAAGGGGCATCGTTTGCGAAAGTTGTTATGATGGCATCCGAACAGACAAACCACGCAACATCATCCACATCGACATCACCAGTGAACCTCCCACGATGATTACTCCTCCTAATAACAATTGTATTGCATTGGGTTCTGTAATACTTGAAAATTCACGAAGTTCTGAAAAGAGAGAGAGTGAGAAGAAAAGAGAACACATCAGAAAAAGAATCCCCATAAAAACACTTATTGCCCCATTCCTTCGAATTAATTGTTTAACTAAAATTCCTGTAACCGATAAAAGGAATACGCCCAACACGATTCCTACGGTGTGCCACGCACCGAACAACATAGTGCTCATGAGCCCGCCCCAGCCTAACAACAAAATAGCCAGGAACCACACATCCGGCAAGTAACTGAAAAGCTTCTTCTTATCCCGGTGAGTCAATAGTGTATTCATAATATTAAAATATTGATTTTCGCAAAGATAGAGATTATTTCCAAATAAAAAAACTCCTCACTGACTTTTTATCGCCAGTAAGGAGTTTCAATCATTTATGGGGCAAAGATTACATCATGCCGCCCATTCCACCCATTCCGGGAGCACCCATCGGCATTTCTGGTTTATCTTCTTTCTTTTCTACTATTACACATTCTGTAGTAAGGAACATACCCGCAATAGAAGCGGCATTTTCCAAAGCTACACGAGTTACCTTAGCAGGATCTACCACACCGGCAGCATGCAAGTTTTCGTAAACGTCAGTACGGGCATTGTAACCGAAGTCACCTTTACCTTCGCGTACTTTCTGTACTACTACTGCACCTTCCTTACCTGCATTGGCCACAATCTGACGAAGCGGTTCCTCGATGGCACGCTTGATGATTTCGATACCGGTTGTTTCGTCTTCATTATCACCTTTCAGACCTTCCAAAGATTCAGAAGCACGGATGTAAGCTACGCCACCGCCCGGAACGATACCTTCTTCGATAGCTGCACGAGTAGCACACAATGCATCATCCACACGGTCTTTCTTTTCCTTCATTTCAACTTCAGAAGCGGCACCTACATAAAGAACAGCTACACCACCTGACAACTTAGCCAAACGTTCCTGCAACTTTTCCTTATCATAATCTGAAGTAGTATTCTTTATTTCAGCTTTAATCTGATTGATACGTTCCTGAATGTTTTCTTTTGCGCCGGCACCGTTTACGATAGTCGTATTATCTTTAGAAACAGTTACCTTATCGCAAGTACCCAACATTTCAAGAGTAGCTTGTTCCAACTTCAAACCTTTTTCCTCGCTGATAACGATACCACCTGTCAATACGGCAATATCTTCCAACATCGCCTTTACGACGGTCGCCGAAGCCCGGAGCTTTCACAGCACAAATCTTCAACTGAGAACGCAGACGGTTTACAACCAACGTAGTCAATGCTTCGCTGTCTACATCTTCTGCGATAACCAACAACGGGCGACCGCTCTGCACTGCCGGTTCGAGGATAGGCAAGAAATCCTTCAAGTTAGAAATCTTCTTATCATAAATCAGGATGTACGGATGTTCCATCACACATTCCATCTTTTCTGTATCGGTTACAAAGTAAGCAGACAAGTAACCACGATCGAACTGCATACCTTCTACCACACCGATGGTAGTATCAGTACCTTTGGCTTCCTCGATAGTAATCACACCATCTTTAGAAACTTTACGCATAGCGTCTGCAATCAACTTACCGATAGTAGGATCGTTGTTGGCAGAAACAGCAGCCACTTGTTCAATCTTGTCATAGTTGTCACCTACCATTTCGGCCTGAGACTTGATAGATTCAACCACTTTGGCAACAGCTTTATCGATACCGCGTTTCAAATCCATCGGGTTTGCACCGGCTGTAACATTCTTCAAACCAACACCCACAATTGACTGTGCCAATACAGTAGCAGTAGTAGTACCGTCACCTGCATCGTCACCTGTCTTTGAAGCAACAGATTTCACCAACTGTGCACCCGTATTCTGAAATGCATCAGCCAATTCCACTTCTTTAGCTACAGTCACGCCATCCTTAGTGATATGAGGAGCACCGAATTTCTTTTCGATAATTACATTACGACCTTTCGGACCCAGGGTTACTTTCACTGCGTTAGCCAATTCGTCTACACCCTTCTTCAATTCGTCACGGGCATCAATGTTGAATTTAATATCTTTAGCCATAATTCTATTTACAATTTAATGATTTACAATGTACTATTAATTATCCCAAAACAGCGAGGACATCGCTTTGGCGCATGATAAGGTATTTTTTACCGTCATGTTCCAATTCAGTACCCGAGTATTTACCATACAATACCTGGTCGCCTACATGCAACACCATTTCTTCGTCTTTTGTTCCGTTACCTACTGCGACAACTTCACCTTGCAATGGCTTTTCTTTTGCTGTATCAGGAATGATGATACCACCGATTGTTTTTTCTTCTGCCGGAGCAGGAAGAATCAGTACTCTGTCTGCTAATGGTTTAATGTTCATAGTTCTTTAATATTTTATTTGTTATACATTATATCAAGTTATCAATGTCTTTTTAAAGACGACACATAATCTTCAGCTAAAAGCATGCCAAAGCCAAAACTCGATGAATTGGCAGATATAAACTGTCAATTTGACACTATGACAAACATTCATTTCTGCCAAATGCCTTTTTATTCATTTTCTTTAACGATTATAGGGATGAAACGCAAACATATCACTATCTTTGCAAACCCTAATAACTAACCTTTTGAACTATATGGCTTTTACGAACAACATTATGATTGTCCGCCACAAGTTGCTGACCGAACTTGTGAAACTGTGGAAAAATGGAGAACTGACAACAGACAAAATAGACCGTCTGCCTTTGGAATTGAGTCCTCGACGTTCAAAACATGCCGGACGTTGCTGCGTACATAAAGAACGCGCTGTGTGGAAGTATAAATCACTCCCTTTGCTGGGATTGGATATGGACGATGAAACAGATGAACTTACTTCATTATCCGAATATGCCGCCAGAGCCCTCGACCGTGCAGAAAATGGAATGCCCAAGGACAATATAATGTGTGTAATAGACGAAGCCTGCTCTGCTTGCGTACAGATTAACTACGAAATTACCGACTTGTGTCGCGGATGTACCGCCCGCAGCTGCCAGTACAACTGCCCCAAAGGAGCTGTTCATGTACATGCAGACACCGGCAAAGCATGGATTGACCACGACACCTGTATCAGTTGTGGCAATCTGCCACAAAAGTTGTCCTTATCATGCCATCGTCTACATCCCGGTTCCCCCTGCGAGGAATCCTGTCCTGTCAAGGCTATCAGCAAAGACGAGCATGGCATAGAACACATTGACGAGGACAAGTGCATCTACTGCGGAAAGTGTATGAACGCCTGTCCCTTTGGAGCTATCTTCGAAATATCACAGACTTTCGATGTGTTACAGAGAATCCGTAAAGGAGAAAAAGTAGTGGCTATTGTGGCCCCTTCTATTTTTTTAGGACAGTTCAGTACTACTATCGAACAAGTATACGGAGCATTCAAGCAAATCGGTTTCACCGATGTGATTGAAGTCGCACAAGGTGCAATGGAAACAGTGGAAAATGAAGCACATGAGCTGATTGAAAAACTGGAGGAAGGCCAGAAGTTTATGACTACTTCCTGCTGTCCTTCTTATATTGAGTTGGTGAACAAGTATATTCCCGACATGAAAAAATATGTTTCTACTACCGGTTCTCCAATGTACTATGCCGCACGTATTGCCAAGAAAAAACATCCCGATGCAAAAATAGTATTTGTGGGACCGTGTGTGGCCAAGCGTAAAGAAGCACAACGTGATGAAGCTGTGGATTTTGTAATGACATTTGAGGAAATTTCTTCTATTTTCGATGCGATGGAAGTCAATTTGGAAATAGTACAACCTTATGCCATGGAATTCTCTTCTGTGCGCGAAGCACATGGATTTGCTCAGGCAGGCGGCGTTATGGGTGCCGTGAAAGCATTCCTCAAGATGGAAGCAGACAAGATAAATGCCGTTCAGGTTTCAGACTTGAACAAAAAGAATATTGCAGCATTACGTGCATACGCCAAAACGGGGAAAGCTCCGGGACAATTTATCGAAGTAATGGCTTGCGAAGGAGGCTGCATCACCGGCCCCAGCACGCATAGCGGAAGCAAGTCAGGCAAGTGGCAGTTATCCCAAGAATTGACCAAACAAACCAAAACGTATGAAAATATGGAAATGAAATACTCTTGATAGACAAACTGAGGAAGGAACATAAACTGACTGCGGAAGAATATAAAATTCTGCTCGAATGTCAGGATAGTAACTGCTTATCTTATCTACAAAAGCAAGCTCAAGAGGAAGCCCTTTCCCGGTTCGGTAATAGAGTTTTCATCCGCGGCCTCATAGAAGTCACTAACCGATGCCGCAATAATTGCTATTATTGCGGCATTCGGAAAGGCAATCCATCGGTCAGTCGCTACGGACTGACACGGGAAACAATCTTAGCATGTTGCCGTGAAGGATATGAAGCCGGTTTCCGTACATTTGTCATGCAGGGAGGAGAAGATCCCTCCATGACAGACGAGTGGACAGAACAAACGGTAGCATCCATACATCGGCTTTTTCCCTGATTGTGCCATCACCTTGTCATTGGGCGAGAAGACACGGGAGACTTATGAGCGTTTTTTTTTTCCATGCCGGCGCAAATCGATACTTACTTCGCCACGAGACATATAATAAGGAGCATTACCGGCTGCTTCATCCCGACAGAATGTCACCCGAATATCGGTTGCAATGCCTGCAATGGTTGAAAGAAATCGGCTATCAGACAGGCACAGGAATCATGGTAGGCACTCCCGGACAAACTATCGGACATTTGGTGGAGGACTTATTGTTTATTGAGCGTTTCCAACCGGAAATGATTGGCATCGGTCCCTTCATTCCCCACCACGATACTCCCTTTGCCGGCAAAACGGCCGGAAGCATGGAAATAACACTCAAATTGCTTTCTATCTTCAGGCTGATGCATCCTTACGCCCTTATCCCTTCCACAACTGCGCTGGCAACTCTTGCCAGCGATGGCCGCGAACGAGGAATATTGGCAGGTGCCAATGTCGTGATGCCCAACCTGTCACCCCCGGAACAACGTACCAAATACACCTTATATGATAATAAAGCAGCCTTTGGTGCCGAAGCAGCAGAAGGATTAAAAAAACTGTCTGAACGGTTAAATGCTATCGGATACCGGATTTCGACAGAAAGAGGAGATTATAATGGAAACAGAACATAAAAACAATTAGAATATAATGTATAAAGCAGATTCAAAAATAGCGGAAGAGTTCATCAATCATCAGGAAATTCTGGATACAATGAGTTATGCAGAAACCCATAAGAGCAACCGTGCGCTGATTGAGTCATTGATAGACAAAGCCGCTCGATGCAAAGGCCTGACCCATCGGGAAGCAGCCCTCTTGTTGGAATGTGACCAACCGGACTTGATAGAACGGATTTTCCGTCTGGCGGAAGAAATCAAACATAAATTTTATGGCAACCGCATTGTCATGTTCGCTCCGCTATATCTTTCCAATTATTGTGTCAATGGTTGCGTATATTGTCCTTATCACCTGAAGAACAAGACAATAGCCCGCAAGAAGTTGACACAAGAGGAGATTAGGAAAGAAGTTATCGCCCTGCAGGACATGGGACACAAGCGTCTGGCACTCGAAGCCGGCGAAGACCCGTTGCACAATCCCATCGAATATATCCTGGAATCCATCGATACCATTTATAGCATCAAACATAAGAATGGAGCCATTCGCCGAGTAAATGTCAACATTGCCGCAACCACAGTAGAGAACTACCGCCGGTTAAAGGATGCCGGCATCGGTACCTATATCCTGTTTCAGGAAACTTATCACAAAGAAAACTACGAAGCCTTGCACCCCACCGGACCTAAAAGCAAATATGCTTACCACACCGAAGCTATGGACCGCGCCATGGAAGCCGGCATAGACGATGTGGGCCTGGGAGTGCTGTTCGGTCTCAACACTTATAAATACGACTTTATCGGACTGCTGATGCATGCGGAACATCTGGAAGCCACCTTCGGAGTAGGTCCGCACACCATCAGCGTGCCACGCATCTGTCCGGCTGACGATATTTCCACAAACGACTTCCCCAATGCTGTTTCCGATGATATATTCTGCCGCATTGTAGCCATCATCCGCATTGCCGTACCTTATACGGGAATGATTATTTCCACACGCGAATCGGTTGCCACGCGCAGCAAAGTGCTGCATTTGGGCATTTCACAAATCAGTGGCGGATCACGCACCAGTGTAGGCGGTTACGCCACGCCTGAACCGAAGGAAGAAAATTCCGCCCAATTCGACATCAGTGATACACGGACATTGGATGAAGTAGTCAACTGGCTGCTCGACATGGGGCACATTCCCAGCTTCTGCACCGCCTGCTACCGGGCAGGCAGAACGGGCGACCGCTTCATGTCATTAGTCAAATCGGGACAAATAGCGAATTGCTGTGCCCCCAACGCTCTCATGACTTTAAAAGAATATTTGGAAGATTATGCATCCGCCGACACGCGCGCCAAAGGAGAAGTGCTCATTCAAAAAGAATTGAAACATATTCCCAATCCCAAAATAAAGGAGATAGCCGCGCGTAATCTGAAAGAGATAATAGAAGGAAAACGTGACTTTAGATTTTAAGCATAACTCATGGATATGAATAGTACTCCTAATGCCAATCGCCTGCATATCGCCATTTTCGGCCGTTGCAACAGTGGTAAATCATCACTTATCAACGCCCTGACGGGGCAGGACACAGCCCTTGTTTCCGCTGTTCCGGGCACCACTACCGACCTTGTGAATAAAGCCATGGAAATACACGGCATCGGCCCTTGCGTTTTTATAGATACGCCGGGATTTGACGACGAAGGCGAATTGGGAGAAATGCGCATTGCCCGCACCCTTCAAGCCATCGAACGCACAGACATCGCGTTATTGCTTTGCGAAGACGGAGATTTGGAAGAAGAGCAGCAATGGATACAGCAACTGAACTCCCGACATATTCCGGTCATCCTTATTCTTAACAAGTCAGACCGGCGCGAATGTGCTGCCGATGTCGCTGCCCGAATCGAAAAGGTCTGCGGGAAAACGCCTATCACAGTCAGTGCCAAAGAGCATACAGGCATAGAAGCAGTGTATCAAGCCATCCTCCGAAAACTGCCGACCGATTTCGGCCAACAAACCATTACCGGCAACTTAGTACAAGAAGGAGACTTGGTATTGCTGGTTATGCCACAGGACATACAGGCACCCAAAGGACGTCTTATTCTGCCTCAGGTGCAAACCATGCGCGAACTGCTCGATAAGAAATGTCTTGTCATGAGCTGCACGACCGATCAACTGGCAAATACATTGGAAGCGCTTTCACGCGCTCCCCAACTGATAATCACAGACTCACAAGTGTTCCACGAAGTATATCGCCTGAAACCCGAATCCAGTCTGCTCACCTCCTTTTCTGTATTGATGGCAGGATACAAAGGAGATATACATTATTATATAGAAAGCGCAGCAGCCATCGGCAGCCTTACCCCCGCAATCGAGGATACTGATAGCCGAAGCCTGCACACATGCCCCTCTTTCGGAAGACATCGGCAGAGTAAAGCTCCCGCGCCTGCTCAGAAAGAAAGTCGGTGAAAGCTTGCACATAGATATAGTATCAGGCACAGATTTCCCCACCGACCTCAGTTCTTATGAACTGATTATTCATTGCGGGGGTTGTATGTTCAACCGTAAATATGTATTAAGCCGCATCGACCGGGCACGCTGCCAACACATACCGATGACCAACTACGGAGTGGCTATCGCCTGCCTCAACGGAATCTTGGACAAAATAGTATATTAACCATTTAATCAAAAATAAAAGCATGAAAAAACGAACAACAATGCTTGCCTTGTTATTGGCAACCGGAGCCGGTACCTGCCTGCAAGCCCAAGAGAAATTAACCCAATTCAAGGTGCGCGATGCCATTACAGTACGCACCCCGATTATGAATGACAGCATCAACCCGAAAGGTGAGAAATACGCCGACAAGGATTTGCTTAAGACACCGGTCGTACTCGACCTTGCCGATGCTCCTTTCCAGGTGCTGAGCACCGATACTGCCGGAGTTCTCTCATTCCCTAAAGCAGAAAAAGACCATAGTATCTACTTATTGGAGACCTCCTTGCGTGCCGAACGCTTCATGACCGGGAAATTAAAAGTCACTTCACCCGCCCGTTGGGAGATTTTTATCAACGGAGAATCAAAAATGTCAAAAGAAAATGCTGAAGACAGCATATCCGGTGCCTCAACCCGCGAAGTCAACCTTCGTCTGGAACCCGAAGCCGATTATGAAATCACCATCAAGTTGCTTTCCGGTTCAAAGGATAAAGCAGTGCCTACCTTGAAATGCGAACTCATCAAGGATGATAAGTTTAAAGATATCACTTGTTTTGTATCTCCCGAACAAAAGAAACGCTTTGCCCTCCCCAACACCGTTTACGGCAACCGTGTCATTGGCGTATCCATTTCACCCGACGGCAAATATCTGCTTACACGCTATTGGAATAACCACTCTTTGAAACGTTCTTATACTTACACCACGCTGTCTGAGCTGAAAACAGGCAAAGTACTGTTGTCCAATGCCAAAGAAGGGCATGCGCTGGATGCCTAAAAGCAATAAACTGTATTATACCGTACAGGCTGCCAAGGGCAACGATGTAATCACCCTTGATCCGCTGACCCTAAAAAGAAGAAACCATCCTGAAAGGTATTCCCGAAGAAAGTTTCACCTGGTCGCCTAACGAAGATTATCTGATTTATCATCCTTCGGAAGAAGGAGTGAAAGAAAGGAAGGTCCGCTGAAACGCATCGTGAGCCCGGCTGACCGTATTCCCGGTTCACGCCGCCGCAGCTTCCTGGCTAAATATAATCCGGCAACGGGCATATCTGAACGTCTCACTTTCGGTAACCACAGCACTTACCTGAATGATATTTCCCCCGATGGCAAGTATATCCTTTATAGCACCTCAAAAGAGAACATCACAGAACGTCCTTTCTCATTAAGTTCTCTCTATCAGGTCAATCTGGAAACATTGGCTGTCGATACGCTCTTTATCGACGACCGTTTTATGGGAAGCGCCAGTTATTCACCGGATGGTAAACAATTGCTGTTGACCGGAAGCCCCGAAGCATTCGGAGGCATAGGCAAGAATTGCGGCAACCACCCCATCGCCAATGACTTCGATTCACAGGCCTATATCATGGACTTGGCCACACGTCATATTGAACCAATCACAAAGGACTTTGCCCCCGACTGTCTATCCTCTTCAATGGAACAAAGGCGACGGCTGCATCTACTTCAATACCAACGATGAAGATTGCAGAAACATCTACCGTTACTCTCCCCAAACAAAGAAGTTTGAGAAGTTAAATCTGGAAACAGATGTCACCAGCGCCTTTGCACTTTCAGAAAACAACCCTTCAATCGCTGCCTATATCGGACAGAGCAATCACAATGCAGGAGTCGCTTATCTTTACGATATGAAAAAAGAAGACTTCACGTCTGCTTGCCGACCCCATGAAACCGATATTGGACGAGATTGAATTAGGCAAAAACAGAACCTTGGAACTTCACTGCCTCGGACGGAACTACCATTCAGGGTATGATGTGTCTGCCTCCTAATTTCGACCCCAATAAGAAATATCCGCTTATCGTATATTATTATGGTGGAACGACTCCCACCGAACGTGGCATCAGCAATCCCTATTGTGCACAACTGTTTGCTTCACGAGACTATGTAGTATATGTCATCAATCCGAGCGGAACTATCGGTTACGGACAAGAGTTCTCGGCACGCCACGTCAACGCATGGGGTAAACGCACAGCCGACGATATCATCGAAGGCACCAAGCAATTCTGCAAAGAACATCCATTTGTCAATGATAAAAAAATAGGCTGTCTGGGTGCATCCTACGGAGGATTCATGACCCAATACCTGCAAACACAAACCGACATCTTCGCAGCCGCGGTTTCGCATGCCGGCATCAGCAATGTGACAAGCTATTGGGGAGAAGGCTATTGGGGGTATTCATATAATGCAATAGCAGCTGCCGACAGTTATCCTTGGAAAAACCCGGAACTGTTTACCAAGCAAGGTTCACTATTCAATGCCGACAAAATCAATACTCCCTTGTTATTGTTGCACGGAACGGCAGATACCAATGTACCTATCGGAGAAAGCATCCAACTGTTCAATGCACTGAAGATTTTGGGCAAGACTGTCGAATTTGTAACCGTAGATGGTGAGAACCACTTCATTGCCGATTATCCGAAACGAATATTATGGCATAACTCCATCATGGCATGGTTTGCACGTTGGCTGCAAGACAGCCCTGAATGGTGGAACGATTTATATCCCGAACGCCATCTATAAAAAACATCACCGTAGCAGCCCATGATAAAGCTGCTACGGTGACAAACAAAATATAGAATTCCTCTTATTATCCTCTTACTGTTTTCAATAATTCATCGGAAGTCAGCAATGACTGTTCTCCTGTAGTCATATTCTTCAGGGTTAGTTTACCTTCAGCCATCTCATTTTCACCAACAATAGCAACAAAAGGGATCTGTTTGTCATTTGCATACCCCATCTGCTTCTTCATCTTGGCTGAATCAGGATAAATCTCGGCACGTACACCTGCATCACGCATTTTGGCCAAAACAGGCAAACAGTAGGCAGTTTCCTTCTCTCCGAAGTTCACAAACAACAGTTCCGTACCATTCACAGCCTCTTTCGGATACAAATCCAATTGATTCAGTACATCAAAAATACGGTCTGCTCCGAATGAAATACCGACTCCTGACATTCCATCCATTCCAAACACGCCTGTCAAGTTGTCATAACGTCCTCCACCGCTGATGCTGCCAATCTGTACATCCAGTGCCTTCACCTCGAAGATAGCACCGGTATAGTAATTTAATCCGCGAGCCAACGTCAAGTCCAGTTCTACTTCACTCTTCACTCCAAGAGAAGCAACAGTCTTCAGGATAAACTCACTTTCTTCCACCCCTTTCATACCGGTCTCGCTGGTAGCCAGAACCGTTTTCAGTGTTTCCAGTTTTTCCTCATTTGAACCGCTCAATAAGATAATAGGCTGAAGTTTATCAATCGCTTCCTGTGGGATACCTTTCGAAGCCAACTCTGCATTCACATTATCCAAACCTATCTTATCCAGCTTATCGATAGCAACGGTAATATCTACTATCTTATCAGCCTCACCGATTATTTCGGCAATACCCGTTAATATCTTACGATTATTAATCTTAACGGAAATACGCACGCCAAACTTGTTGAACACACGATCAATCATTTGTACAAGTTCTACTTCATTCAGCAGCGAATTGCTACCCACCACATCGGCATCACACTGATAGAACTCACGATAACGTCCCTTTTGAGGACGGTCTGCACGCCATACCGGTTGAATTTGATAACGTTTGAAAGGAAAACTTATCTCATCACGATGCATCACCACATAGCGGGCAAACGGTACAGTGAGATCATAGCGCAGTCCTTTCTCACAAAATTTACCGGCCAATTTCACAGCATTGCGGCTCAACAACTCCTCATCGGTAATTCCCCGAAAAGTAATCGCCTGAGTTCTGTATCTTAAACAATAGTTTATCCCCTTCATCTCCATATTTTTCCCATCAAAGTAGACAGATTCTCCATAGAAGGAGTTTCAATCTGCTGATAGCCGAAAAGATGGAACACTTCACGGATCGTATTAAATATATAATTACGTTTCGCCATTTCTACGGGCGAAAAATCTCTGGTTCCTTTTGGAATACCCGGTTTTGCTGCCATAATGATTCTCTGATTTGATTTTGAAGCACAAAATTACGAAAAAATCTCTGTAATAAACGAATAAAAAAGGGAGAAAACTCTGATTATGGTTAGCCTCTATTGATCTTAATGCCATTCTTCCGAAAACGAGCCTGTTTAATCCTCTAATATCTAATAAAGAAATAAAGTGTATTCCAAAGAATTGTAGCTTTTACTAAAAACTCAAGGATATGGGAGGACAGATATAAGAATCTAAAGAAAATGAGGCTGTCAAAACGTGGATAATGCTATCATTTTAGCTCGTAGGGGCGAGGTTCGCTCGCCCGAAAACAGTTTGTTTTTGTCTTCGGGCAGGCGAACCCTGCCCCTACAGCTGACGATGGGATAGGCCGATTTAGTTTTGACATACTCCCATTATTCAATACAATCGGATAAATATTTACTCCCCGACGTCCCATATAAATCATAATATAATAAACCAATGTAGCCAATGAACTGAGTGCAGCGACTACATATGTATAAGCAGCCGAACGTAATGCGTCTTCCGCTGCCTGATGATTATAGGAATTAGTAATACCCGCTTTACTCAACCATACCAGTGCACGATGGCTCGCATTTATTTCTACCGGTAATGTAATAAAACTGAAGAGGGTAGTCATGGCAAACAAACAGATACCGGCCAACAATAACTGCGGAAAAGTATTTACCATCAGAATTCCTCCCAACAACACCCAAGTCATGATAGAAGATGAGAACTGAACCACCGGAACAAGTGCAGAACGCATTTTCAACGGAGCGTATGCACGCGCATGCTGCACAGCATGTCCACACTCGTGGGCAGCTACGGCAGCAGCAGCCACACTATTGCTTCCATATACACCTTCACTTAAATTCACTGTTTTGTTAGCCGGATTATAATGGTCGGTCAACATTCCCGGGGTACTTGTCACTCTGACATCATAAATACCGTTGTCATGCAACATCTTCTCTGCTACTTCTTTTCCGGTCATGCCGTTTGATAGTGGCATTTTAGAGTATTTCTTAAACTTACTCTGTAAACTAGCTTGTACGATATAACTAATAATCGCAATTCCAATAAATAATATCCAATACATTGACATAGTTTTGTTCTTTATAATTTCGTTGTTAAATATACAGGTTATTATACACAAATAGTTTGCCACCCTTCCCGTTTTAGAAAGAATTAAGAATATTAGCGGGTTATTGACAGTCAATTGGCAGACGTTCCGCCAAATTCAATTAAAAAATATATAAAGGAGACAAAAAGAATTGCCATGTGATTATTGATTTATATTTTTGAAACAAAAATAAGAGATATGGAACAAGAAATTGGAAATATATCCATTGCCCTCATCCGCAAATTGAACCCTGCAATGAAGGGCATAGGAAATGATTTTATAATGGACAGTACAGAATATTATATTCCGGATGTCAATTCTATATTCAAATATCCTCTTCGTCTCGACGGTATTATCATCGCAGTGCGAAAACAAGGAAGTGCAACTATAAACATCAACCTGCGTGAATACAACACGACTAAAAACGATTTAATTCTTTGCGCTCCCGGCGACATCCTTCAATCAATTCCCAAACCGGGCATGCATCAAACCCAAATGTTCCTCATCTCATCCGATTTTCTAAAAGAGATGTATATCAACCTGAATAGTTTCATGCCTTTCTTTATTTCATTAAAAGAACAACCTATTTTCAGCCTGACGGATGAGGAGGTAAAAGAGTTGGAGGCTTTCTATACATTAATAGAAGAGACTATTGACCGGAATGATAATTTCCGTACAGAGATTGTACGGCGGCTGATGGGTGCCTATCTTTATAAATTAGGTTCCATCCTGCATCGCAGACAACCGGAATTCTTGTCTGTCAACCCTAAATCCATGAAACGAGAAGAAATACTATTCAACCAATTCATTAATTTGCTAACCGAACATCATCGCAAAGAAAAGACGGGTGGACTTCTATGCCGAACAGTTGTTTTTATAGTCCGAAGCACTTCTCTACCGTGGTGAAAAAAGTAAGTGGGAAAACAGCCGGTGAGTGGATTGACGAATATGTAATTCTGGAGGCAAAAGCATTACTTAAATATTCGGTCATGTCTATTCAGGAAGTAGCCTATTACATGAATTTCCCAAATCCTTCCTTTTTCGGAAAATATTTTAAGCACCACACCGGAATGTCACCAAGTGAATATAAAGTGCAATAGCAGAAGGAGGAAAAAGATAAAATTATCAAGAAGAAAAGATAAAAGGCAGATACATTCAACTAATATGCCGATAAAATTGTTTAAGTTTGCAGAAACGTTTGTACAAAACACACGATGAAAAAAAATATATCCGCTGGACAATATGGACGGTAGCTTCTCCTTTCATATTGTTCATTCTCTTATGTATACTGATTTATTTGCCCCCCATACAAAACTTTTTGGTGGACAAAGCGGCTTCGTATGCCTCTGAATCAACCGGAATGAATATAAAAGTGGGAAGAATATCCTTATCCTTTCCGCTCAATTTAGTAGTAAATGACGTGGAAGCATCTTCCCAACACAACGATACATTGCTCAGCGTAAAACGCCTTCAGGTAAATGTACAGTTGTTGCCATTGTTAAAAAAACAAGTGGAAGTAGACGGTATCTCTTTAAAAGGAGCCACTGTCAATTCCAATGACCTTATCAACGGAATGCAGCTACAAGGAACCCTCGGTGAATTGTTCATATCCAGCCACGGTGTGGCACTCGACCCCGAAACAGCCATAGTGAACAAAGTACTGCTTAAAGACACCGACTTGTCTCTTTGCCTGAATGATACCACAGCTGCCGATACTGCTAAGACCGACACTACCTATTGGAAAATAATCCTGCAGAACATTGATTTGCAAAATGTATCTTTCGCTTTACAGATGCCGCTTGACAGTCTCGCGCTCAGCACATCGCTGGCAAAAGCATCTTTACGCAACGGATTGATAGACCTGCATAAATCCGCCTATTCCCTTCAAAGTTTTAAAATAGAGAACGGACAAGTAAACTATGACTCGGGAGCACCGTCTCCTCTTCCATCAGACAGCATTGCTCTGAGAGGATTGGATCCTTCCCATATCGCACTGACCGGCATCGGCGTGCAACTCGATTCTCTTCATTATGAAGGTCGTGACATGAAAGCCATCATTAACCGCTTTGTCTTAAAGGAACGCTCGGGATTGGAGATTCAATCCACCCAAGGACGACTGCTCTCCAACAAGCAATCGCTCCGCATCCCTTCTTTGCGTCTCGCCACTTCCGATTCGGACTTCGAATTAAATGCATCCATCGACTGGGATGCACTCGAAATGAAAAGTGAAGGACGGTTGTCTGCCCGATTAATGGCTGATATAGGCAAACAAGACATTGTACGCTTGATAGGCAACATGAATGAACATTTCGTACAGAAATATCCGGCCGAGCCCTTACGCATCCGTACAGGAGTGGATGGTGATCTCAACCAACTCAAATTGACTGCCCTGAGTGCCGAACTGCCCGGTGCATTGGAGCTTTTTGCCAAAGGTGAATTAACCCATCTGACCGATACTCTGAAACGCGGAGGAGACATAACACTTGAAACGGAAGTGGAGAATATGGATTTCCTGAGCGTTCTTGCCGAAGGAGTTGCCATCCCTGACGGTACGCGTCTGGAAGGTAAATTCACCATGTCGGGTTCCAAAATGGGTACAGATCTTTTATTAAAAGAACCGGACGCTCGTATATTGGCAGGTGATGGACACCATCCCCATTACCGTCTATAATGACAGTATCTCTATTGCAGATGATTTCAAAATGGAACATGCCGCCCGGATCTATGCCAAGTACGACCTTTCACGCGAAGCTTATGAAGCCGATGTTGCCATCAACAATCTGAACCTGCACCGATTCTTGCCGCAAGACTCACTCTTTGCAGTATCTGCACGTTTGGGGGTCAAAGGAGAAGGACTGGACTTCATGTCCTCCCGAACCACCTTCAATGCCTCGGGTAGTATTGACCGTTTCCATTACGGCAATTATATCCTGTCGAGCATCCAACTCTCGGCCGGACTCGAAAAACATATCATCAATACAGCTTTATTAATCAATAATAAAGTAATGGATATACGGGCGCATCTCGATGGAAGCCTGAAACCGCATAATGCAGCAGCCACACTGAAACTGGATATCGACCGCATGGACTGGCAGGCGTTGCACTTGATAAATGAACGTATGCAGACCTCGCAAAAACATCACAGTCCACCTCACAACAGACATGGCAAACAAATATTCTGTGGATGCATCCATGGCCAATATCACCATCACCACACCTAAGCGTACTTCGCATCCCAAGGACCTTTTATTGGGATTTACCACAGCCGGTGATTCTACCCGGATGTATTTGCGTGCCGGTGATTTCGACCTTTCTTTAGAAGGAGACGGACACATCACACACTTATCCCGTCAGGCAGAAACACTGATGAAAAAACTTTCCGAACAATGGGAGCATAAACATATTGACCAGGAAGAAATGAAACAATATTTACCCGGTCTGTGTTTCCGCGTCACTTCGGGACAAGACAATCCGGTTTGCAATTACCTGTCCATGATGGGCATCTCTTACCGGAAACTTTTTATGGATATTGATTCCTCTCCGACAGAAGGTCTGAACGGAGAAGCATTCCTTTATAGCCTGAGTACAGACAGTATTGTATTGGATACACTCTATCTTGATATCCAACAAGACATGGAAGGCATCAAATTCCTAAGCGGAGTTGTCAACGGACCGAAGCCTGACCAGGAAGCTTACGATGTCAGTCTGGAAGGAAATATAGGTACCAATCAGGCACAATTAATCATCCAATATCTGAATGCCCGTAAGGAACAAGGCATTTATATGGGAGTTCAGGCCGATTTACGTCGACGGGGTATCCGCATGCGTATCTTCCCCGAACATCCAACATTAGTTTATCGTCCTTTTACAGTAAACAAAGACAATTACATTTTCCTGACAGACCGCGGACGCATCCATGCCAATCTCCATCTGCACGATGATGAAGGTACGGGTCTCAGCTTCTATACCAATCGGGAAGACAGCATTGCCAGTCAGGACATGACAGTTGAGCTCTCCCGAATCAACCTGAAAGAATTCCGTCGTATTCTGCCGTATATGCCTGATATGGAAGGATGGATTGGAGCAGAAGCGCACTATATCGAATCCGGTCCTTACATGATGGTAAGCAGTGACTTGAAAGTCGATGAATTCAAATATGAAGGCACCCCTCTCGGCAATTGGGAGTTTAGCGGTGTATACCTGCCCGGTGATGAAAAAGACCACCACGTAGACGGATATATTCGTCACAACAACAAAGAGATAGCTCACCTCGGCGGTATCTATCTGCCCACAACCGACGGCAAAGGCAACCTGAGTGCAGATGTTGCATTCGAACACTTCCCATTAAATGTCATCAATCCATTCATACCCGATAACATGATAGAATTGGGCGGTGACATTGATGGAACACTTGCCATGAAAGGCGATCCTTCCAAGCCTCTGCTCAATGGCGAATTGTCACTCGATTCCGTATCAATATTCATGCCCGAACTATCTGCGCTCTTCCGCTTCGATAACGAACCGGTGCAGATGGTCAACAGTAAAATGACGTTTAAGGACTTTGATATCTTCACCAAAGGAAAAACTCCTTTCACCATCAACGGTAACGTAGATTTTTCCAATCTGGAGCGTATAACTACCGATTTAAAAATGAAAGCTCGAAACTACGAATTACTGAATGCCCCCCGCACCAAACGGGCTATGGTATATGGCAAAATGTATGTAGACTTCGACGCTACTCTCCGTGGTCCCATAGACGCCCTCATGATGCGAGGCAACATGAATATATTGGGGAAGACAGATTTCACGTATGTGATGAAAGATTCTCCTCTGACCGTGAACGACCGCTTGGGAGACATGGTAACTTTCGTCAACTTTAATGACACTACGGAAGTAGCGAACGAAACCATCCAGCCGGTGTCCATCAATGGCATGGATATCGCCATGACGATGCATATTGACCAAGCCGTCCAAGCACACGTCGATATCACACCGGACGGCTCAATTATATGTTGCTCGAAGGAGGCGGAGACCTTTCTTTCCAATACACCCCGCAAGGTGAAATGCTGTTGAACGGACGCTACTCGCTCATCAGCGGTGAAATGAAATATGAAATTCCGGTCATTCCACTCAAGACATTCAACATCCAAAACGGCAGCTATGTAGAATGGACAGGCAATGTGATGAATCCCCAACTCAATATTACTGCCACAGAGCGAGTTCGCGCTACTGTCGGCGAGGACGGACAAAGTCCTCGTATGGTCAGCTTCGATGTAGGCATCGCCCTGAGCCAACGATTGGAAAATCTGGGACTGGCCTTCACCCTTTCAGCTCCCGAAGATGCATCAGTACAAGACCAACTGACTGCCATGACCCCTGAAGAACGGGGCAAACTGGCTGTTACCATGCTCGTCACCGGCATGTATATGGCAGAAGGCAACTCTACCGGAGGATTCAATATGAACAATGCCCTCAACTCCTTCCTGCAAAGTGAAATCTCGAATATTGCAGGCAAGGCCCTTGATATCAGTTTGGGAATGGAAACCGTTGACAATGCCGAAGACGGCGGAAAGCGGACGGATTACAACTTCCAGTTTGCCAAACGTTTCTGGAACAACCGTTTCCGTATCGTCATCGGTGGAAAAGTGTCTACCGGTAATACAGCCCAGCAAGATGAAACATTTATTGATAATGTTTCCATCGAATATCGTCTGGACAATAGCGGCACCCGATATGTCAAAGTATTCCATGACAAAAACTACGAAAGCGTGCTCGAAGGTGAAATCATCGAAACAGGAGTCGGTATCGTTCTGCGAAAGAAAATGAGTCACCTGGGTGAGTTATTTATATTCAGGAAAAAGAAAGATTAACAAAAATGACAAGGATAAAAAAGAGAAGAATTCACACTGACCTGCTGTTACTGACAGCTTTTCTATGCCTACTGGCCGGTTGTTCCACCACGAAGAATCTGCCCGAAGGCGAAACCCTTTACGTAGGTGTAAAGAACATAAATGTCATCAATGAAGACAAAACTCCCGCCGGAGTACAAACTCTGGAAGAAGTAGAGGCAGCTCTGTCCTACCCTCCCAATAATGCCATTTTGGGAAGTAACTCCCTGCGTTTTCCCCATTCCATTCGGTTTATGGATATATAATGACTTTGTGAAATACCAGGAAAAGAAAGGAGTGGGACACTGGATATTTAACAAATTGGGCTCTACTCCGGTTTATGTTTCCACTGTTAACCCCGAAACCCGAGTAAAAGTAGCAACCAACCTGCTGCGCGATTATGGTTTCTTCAATGGTTCAGTATCCTATTCGGTCGACACCCTGAAGAATCCCCGAAAAGCAAAGCTTAATTACGAAATCAATATGGCCAATCCTTATTATCTGGACTCTATTGCCTACCTCAAATATCCGGCACGAGCCGACAGCTTGATCCGTGCCACCTACAACCAACGCATATTACGCAAAGGAGATAATTTCAGCGTGTTGAAATTAGAAGAAGAACGCCAGCGGCTAAGTACTCTTTTCAGGAATAACGGATACTACTATTTCCGCCCCGAATTTACCACCTTCCGTGCAGACACACTGCGCAATCCCGGTTTTGTAAGTTTGCAGGTAGTACCACAAAAAGGAGTGCCGGCAGAAGCACGCCGTCCTTATTATATAGGAAAAACCTCTGTTTACCTTACAGGATATAAGGGAGAACAGCCGACAGACTCATTGACCTTTGCAGATATGACCATTCATTATCACGGAAAGAAACCCGGTATCCGCGAATTGGTCTTGCGTAAACGTTTTCTGTATAAAGAAGGACAACTGTATTCCCAAATACGTCAGACCTATACTCAAGAAGCATTGGCGCGCCTGGGAATCTTCAAATATACAGAGTTCCGTTACACCCCCAAAAACACCCGTCCCGACTGTGACACCCTGAACGTCAAGGTGAATGCCATGTTCGACCTTCCCTACGACGGAGAGCTGGAATTCAATGTCACAACCAAGAGCACCGACCAGACAGGACCGGGAGCCATTTTCAGTTTGTCACGACGCAACTTTATGCGTACAGCCGCCAAGCTTTCTTTCCAATTGAAAGGATCTTATGAATGGCAAACCGCATCCAACAGTGTGGCAGGAGACAAATCGAAAATGAATTCATACGAACTGGGAGCATCCTTCTCCTTGGATTATCCTCGTCTGTTACTACCGTGGATGAAGAACAAATCAAACCGCTTCCTGTTTCCTTCACATACATCTTTCAAGCTCTATGTAGACCAACTGAACCGTGCCCGTTTCTTCAAGATGCTGTCATTCGGTGGAACCGTCAGCTATGATTTCCAGCCATCGCGCACCTGGAAACACACCGTGACCCCTTTCAGGCTTGCATTCAACACTCTGCAACATACCACCAGCGAATTTGACTCCATTATCAATGTAAACAAGTCATTGGCTCTCAGTTTGGGAAATCAATTTATCCCTGCCATGAGCTACACCTTTACATACGATAACGCTCCTCTGAAAAAACGACATAACCTATGGTGGGAAACCTCTTTCACCTCTGCCGGTAATGTAACTTCACTCGTTTATGCTGCCTTCGGTAAAGGGATGAAAGAAAAAGGAAAAGAATTATTGGGAAGCCCCTTCGCACAGTTCCTGAAAATGACCTCGGAAATACGCTGCCTGTTCAAAGTAGGAGAAAAACAACATATAGCTACCCGCCTGATGGGAGGAGTCCTCTATGCATATGGCAATCAGGCTGTTGCCCCCTATAGCGAGCAGTTCTATATCGGAGGTGCCAACAGTATACGCGCATTTACGGTTCGCTCCATTGGTCCGGGTACCTTCCATCCCAATGCAGACAACCGTTATGGATATATCGATGAAACAGGCGATGTAAAACTGGAAGCCAACATAGAATACCGTTTTCCGATATTGGGCGACCTATATGGCGCCACTTTCCTTGACGCAGGCAATGTATGGCTGATGAAAAAGACGAAGCGCGTCCCGGCGGAGAACTCACCATACGAAACTTTGCAAAAAGCGTGGCACTCGGCACCGGCGTGGGATTACGTTATGACCTGACGTTTCTGGTTATCCGACTCGATTTGGGAATTGCCCTGCACGCACCATACGACACAGGAAAAAGCGGCTACTACAATATACCGAAGTTCAAAGACGGCCTTGGCCTTCACTTCGCTATCGGCTACCCCTTCTAAATAGAGGAAGGGACAAAAAAACGAGGACACCCCGATATCGCATCGTAATGTCCTCCACAATCATTGAGGGATATATATTTTAATACTTTTGTAGTCAAACCAATGGCACAAAGATAGAAATATTATTCGGAAAAAGATATTTTATCAATATTAAAATTCAAAAAAAGAATGTTTTTTTCTTTTTCCGCTCACAAATACATTTTCCTTCATATATTTTTGTAGCTTTGTAGTCAAAATATCAATTTTTAAATAAATAGACTATGAAACCTACATTATTCTTATTAGCAGCCGGAATGGGTAGCCGTTATGGTGGCCTCAAACAATTGGACGGACTGGGTCCTAACGGCGAAACTATTATGGATTATTCTATCTATGATGCCATTAACGCCGGATTTGGTAAACTTGTTTTTGTTATCCGCAAAGATTTCGAACAGGATTTCCGCGATAAAATCATTTCTAAATACGAAGGACACATTCCTTGCGAAATGGTCTTCCAAGCTTTGGACGCACTGCCCGAAGGTTTCACTTGTCCTGCCGACCGTACCAAACCATGGGGTACCAACCACGCAGTCATGATGGGCGCCGATGTTATCAAAGAACCGTTTGCAGTAATCAATTGTGACGATTTCTATGGCCGTGACTCATTCCAGGTAATGGGTAAATTCCTTGCAAATCTTCCCGAAGGAGCTAAAAACACCTATTCGATGGTAGGCTTCCGTGTAGGTAACACACTGAGCGAAAGCGGTACTGTTTCTCGTGGTATCTGCGAAACAAACGAAAAGAATCTGCTGACTTCCGTAGTAGAACGTACCAAAATTCAGCGCATCGACGGAGAAGTGAAATATATCGACGATAATGGAGAATGGACAGCAACAGCCGACACTACTCCGGTTAGTATGAATTTCTGGGGCTTTACTCCCGATTACTTTGCATACAGCCAGGAATTCTTCAAGACCTTCTTAAGCGATCCTAAGAACATGGAAAACTTGAAGAGCGAATTCTTTATTCCGTTGATGGTAGATAAATTGATTAATGACGGAACAGCTACCGTTGAAGTTCTGGATACTGCCAGCAAATGGTTCGGTGTAACTTATCCCGAAGACCGCCAGAGTGTAGTAGACAAAATCCAAGCATTGGTAGATGCCGGTGAATATCCTGCCAAACTGTTTTAATCATATATCATAAAGTGAAAAAGAGGACACATTATTTGAATGTGTCCTCTTTTTCACTTTCTATACCCATACTAAAACCTTTTCAGCATCAGTGTATATACAAATTACAGTATTCACTAAAAGATGCAATTGCAAACAACTTATTTGATATTTTCAAGAATAAAAACAAAGGAATTAGAATTTGCTGTAGCAAACTGAATTTAATACCTTCATAGTGTTTATAGCAAACGATGCTTTAATCTGCGAGGTTATACCTCTTGTGCGGAGTAACACATATCCCGGCTTTTTATTCTTTTCATTCAAGCTTGTTATCAGTGGAAAGACATAGTCCGTGGTGGAAGATTCTGCATAGCGAAATGACACGGATGCAAGGTTTCAAATGAATACACACCGTATAATTGGTCTTATGACGATTGTAAGTGCGTATATTGTTTTTTAAAGGAACGGATAGCTGTACCATAATTCCGCGCCATGCTGTAGCATCCTATCTTATGGGCATGAGCAATTTCCTGTTTGGCAAATTTCAAAAAAGACATTTGCGGTACATCTGTCACCTTAGAAAAAAGACGAAATTTTGTTATTACCTTCTTTACATGTACGAATACTGAAACGAACATATATTTTTATCATAACACTACTTTCTGCTTTTTAATAACACGACAATCTATGGCAACATCAAAACTATTTTGTACATTTGTCCACTTTATTATCTGCAAACTTATACATATATATTATAAACATGAAAATAAATAAAGTATTAATGATAGCCGCTTCTTTCGCATTTATAACAGCATGCGGTGCCGGCTCTAAAAAAAGAAAATCATAATATGGGAAAAGAAAAGCGTACTCAGGTAAAACTGGAAACAACAATGGGAAACATCACCGTAGAACTGTACAATGAAACACCGAAGCATCGCGATAACTTTATCAAACTTGCCAAAGAAGGTGTATATGACAGTACTCTCTTCCATCGTGTTATCAAGCAATTCATGGTGCAAGCCGGTGACCCGACCAGCAAAACGGCTTCTGATACCGCCATGTTGGGTAACGGAGATGTGGGCTATACCATTCCGGCCGAATTTGTTCCCAAGTTCTTCCATCATAAAGGTGTACTTGCAGCAGCCCGCGAAGGAGATAACGTGAATCCGCAGAAGGCTTCATCCGGTTGTCAGTTCTATATCGTCACGGGACGCAAATTCACCGAACCCCAACTGCTTGGCATGGAAAAAATAAGATCAATGAGCAACGCGAGGAAGCTATCTTCGACAGCTTGGCACAAAAAAGCACATGAAAGAAATCTATAAAATGCGTAAAGCCGGTGACACGGAAGGATTATATGCCTTGCAAGATACCCTCGAAGCCCAAGCACAGGCCATGGCGGATAAAGAAGAAAAATTCCATTTCACTCCCGAACAGATTCAAGCTTATACCACTGTGGGAGGTGCGCCTCATTTGGACGGCTCGTATACTGTATTCGGTGAAGTAGTGGAAGGTATGGAAACGGTGGAAAAGATAGAGATTGCCAAGACCAACCGTGCCGACCGTCCGTTGGACAATATACGTATCCTTAAAGCGACTGTTGTAGAATAACTGAAGTCACCCGCAAAAGATGATAGAAATCAACAGACATACCCTGTCAAACGGACTACGCATTGTCCATTCTGAGGATAACACCACTCAAATGGTGGCACTGAATATCCTCTATGATGTGGGTGCACGCGATGAAGACCTCCGAACATACAGGATTTGCTCACTTGTTTGAGCATCTTATGTTCGGAGGTTCCATCAATGTGCCCGACTATGACACGCCTGTACAGAATGCCGGTGGAGAAAAACAACGCATGGACAAACAACGATATCACCAATTACTACATCACCCTTCCGCGCCAAAATGTGGAAACAGGTTTCTGGCTAGAAAGTGACCGTATGCTATCGCTGGATTTCAACCCACGCAGCCTGGAAGTGCAGCGCCAAGTGGTGATAGAGGAGTTTAAGCAACGAAATCTGAACCAGCCCTATGGCGATGCTTCTCATTTATTGCGTGCACTGGCCTACAAGGTTCACCCTTACCGCTGGCCTACCATAGGAAAAGAAATCAGCCACATTGCCAATGCTACTTCCGAAGAGGTGCAGGCATTCTTTTTCCGCTATTATGCTCCCGATAATGCTATTCTGGCGGTGACAGGACATATTACTTTTGAAGAAACGGTGGCATTGGCAGAGAAATGGTTCAGTCCGATTCCCCGTCGACACGTTCCCCGCCGTTCGCTCCCCATGGAGCCGATGCAGACAGAGGAACGCCGCCTGACGGTAGAACGGAATGTACCGGTGGATGCCCTGTATATGGCTTTCCACATGTGTTCACGCAATCATCCCGACTATTATGCATTTGATATGCTGAGCGATTTGCTGAGCAGCGGACGTTCTTCACGTTTCGTGCAACATTTGGTACAGGATAAGCAAATATTTAATTCCATTGACGCATATATATCCGGAAGCATCGACAACGGTCTTTTCCATATCGTGGGAAAACCTGCGCCGGAAAAGACGCTGGAAGAAGCAGAAAAAGCTATATGGGAAGAACTTGCCTTACTGACTGAAGGCAGTATAGACGAGAACGAACTGGAAAAAGTGAAGAACCGCTATGAAAGCGAACAGATATTCAACAACCTCAATTACCTGAATGTGGCCACTAATCTGGCTTATTTCGAGTTAATCGGAAAAAGCTGAAGACATAAATACAGAAGTGGAAAAATACCGTTCTGTCACGCAAGAACAGATTAAGAGAGCAGCGAAACAAACATTTTTGCCTGAAAATTGTTCCGTATTATATTATAAAGCTGCCGCCAAAGGTGCAAGCCACACTCCGTAAGAGAACGGAAAAAATATATATATAACCTATGAACCGTACATACATTCAACATTACAAATCTCTATTTACACTCGGAATTCCTATTGTCATCGGCCAAGTGGGTGTTATTATCCTTGGGTTTGCCGATACGCTAATGATCGGACATCATAGTACCAACGAATTGGCTGCCGCCAGCTTCGTAAACAATATGTTCACGCTGGCCATCATTTTTGCAACCGGCTTTTCGTATGGCCTGACCCCTATTGTCGGCAGTCTGTTCGGACGCGGGGAGACATCGGTAGTGGGGAGAATGCTCAAAAATAGTATTTTTTTGCCAATGTCCTGCTGGCGGTACTGCTTACCTTTATCATGTGTGGGTGCTCTATCTGAATATCCATCGTCTCGGGCAACCCGAAGAATTGCTTCCACTGATGAGACCTTATTTTATCGTACTGCTCATATCACTATTATTTGTCCTCCTGTTTAATGCTTTCAAGCAATTTGCCGATGGTATCACCGATACCCGCGTATCGATGTGGCTGTTGCTGGGCGGTAATGTCATGAATATCATAGGCAACTATATTCTGATCTACGGAAAATTCGGCATACCTGAAATGGGACTGCTCGGTGCCGGTATCTCTACTCTCGCCTCCCGAATTATGATGGTAATAGTATTTGCTCTCATCTTTTTCTGTACTAAACGATATCATATATATAAAAAGAAGGCTTTGTACACAGCAAAATAAACCGTGCCGATTTTATTTATCTGAACAAACTTGGTTGGCCTATCGCATTGCAAATGGGCATGGAAACTGCATCATTCAGCTTAAGTGCCATTATGGTGGGCTGGATAGGGACTACAGCACTTGCCGCTCATCAAATTATGCTTGCCATTTCACAGGTATGCTTTTATGATGTATTATGGCATGGGGGCAGCTGTGGCTGTACGTGTCAGCAATTTCAACGGACAGAATGATAGGGTTAATGTACGCCGCACTGCATATTCGGGCTTCCACATCATGTTGGGTATTGCCCTTATAGGAGCGCTTCCCATCTTCTTATTAAGACATCAATTGGGAGGCTGGTTCAGTGACAGCCAGGCAGTGAGTGTGACGGTGGCACAATTAATCATCCGTTCATTGTCTACCAATTCGGTGACGGACTCCAAATCAACTTTTCCAATGCACTGCGAGGCATTGCAGATGTCAAACCGATGATGTATATCGCTTTTATCGCTTATTTCCTTATCTCCTTACCTGCCGGATATTTCTTCGGATTCGTAATGGACTGGGGAATCGTAGGTATCTGGATGGCCTTTCCATTCGGTCTCACTACTGCCGGTATCATGTATTATCTACGTTTCCGGTCGCGAACCGCTTGAAAAAAACATTAACCATCATTTTGAAGTTTTCGTTTATGCCACGTTTATCAACACAACTGAAAGTAGCTTCCGGCTACATCTTGCTCACGCTTCTGTTATTTGCTTCCATTCAGTATATCAACCATGAAATGAAAGCATTGACCGAAACGGATGACAACGAAACCATATTGAATTTACGCCGACGGGTAACCAATGAAATTGTCGGTCAGCTGTATCAGGCTGAAATCATCGGACAATCCTTAAGTGCCGGTCAATTGGGACAATACTTCCGTTACAAGGCATCCATGCAAAAGGCGAACGCTGCAGTTGATTCATTGCGAAGCTTGTTGACAGATAGTATCCAGACCCTCCGCTTAGACACTGTCGAAATGTTTCTGACAGAAAAGGAACGCAATATGCGCAATCTTCTCCGCGCCATCCAGGAAGGAGGTACCGACAAAATTTATCAGCAACATATCGAAAAACTGATAGCTGAACAAGATTCATTACTCAACCCTTCCCCATGTACGCCGAAAAGTAGTGACACATACCAATTCTTACATTATCCATAAGAAGCCGAAAGGATTTTTCAGAAGACTGGGAGAAGTCTTTTCTCCCGGAAAGGGCGACTCCACCCAAGTCAATAATGTGATTCAGGAAGAATTTACAGATACATTGACGGAATCATACAGTCCGACCGATACTGTTGTCACACTGCTGAAAAACGTACAGAGTCGTGTAACCGACACTCAACAGCAGCAGTTGAAGATGCTCAACCAACGGACACAGTCCCTGCGTCTCAGCGGCTTAAAACTAAGTCAGAAAGTGAACCAACTGTTAAGCACCATCGAAGATGAAGGGCTAAGAATGGCACAACAAAAACAGATACAGGAAGAAGAAATCCGACAAAGTTCGGCACGCACCGTAGAGGCCATAGCCATCGTAGCTGTGCTACTGGCAAGTATCTTTCTGATTTTTATCTGGCGGGACATCACACGCAGTAACCACTATCGCCGAGAATTGGAGAAAGCCAAACGCCGCGCCGAAGACTTACTGGTAGCACGCGAAAAGTTAATGTTGACCATTACACACGACATAAAAAAGCACCGGTAGGTTCTATTATTGGTTATACCGACCTGTTAGAGCGAATCACCACAGAAGAGCGACAACGCTTTTATCTCAACAATATGCAAAGCTCTGCCAAGCATTTGCTGAGTCTGGTGAATTCTTTATTGGATTATCATCGTCTGGATGCCCATAAAATGGATGTAAACAAGGTAACATTCAACCCTCATCAATTATTTGACACCATTTATATAAGCTTCAAGCCAATGGCAAATGCCAAACATTTGCTATTGGAGTACGACTGTGGAGAACCCTTAAACCGCTTATATATAGGCGATCCGTTCCGCACCAGACAAATAGTAGAGAACCTGCTTTCCAATGCATTAAAATTTACACAAGAAGGAAGTATCACGCTCCGTGCAGCATTGGAAAACGGACAACTGCACTTCAGCATCAGTGATACCGGTTGCGGAATCAGTGAAGAAGAACAAAAACGAATATTCCAAGAGTTTACCCGCCTGCGTAATGCACAAGGACAAGAAGGTTTCGGACTGGGACTGGCCATTACAAAAAAACTTATTTTATTGCTCGAAGGAGATATCAGAATAGAAAGTGAAGCGGGAAAAGGCAGTACGTTTCATGTATACCTTCCTCTTCCCCAAGCTCCCAATACCGATAAAAAGAATAAAAGAGAGGAAGGTATAAAGAACTTTATCCTCATTGACGATGACCGCATTCAACTGCAATTGACTGCTGCCATGCTTAAACGTCCCACCATCCATGTCACCTGTTGTGAACAGCCTGAAGAACTTTTCCGCCAGTTGGAAGAGAATAAATTTGATGCACTTCTGACCGACATACAAATGCCCGCCATGAACGGCTTCGACCTATTGGATGCCATCCGTGCACTTCCGGCTGTCCGGGCAAAAACAATTCCCGTTAATTGCCATTACCGCACGTAGCGACATGGACGCTGAATATTTCCGTTCCAAGGGTTTTGCCGGATGTCTCCACAAACCCTTTAACACACATGAAATTTTCGAGGTTCTTTTTCGCAAGCCATCCGGCAAGACTTGACAGATTTGGAAGAGACCGGCACTGAAATCCTACAGGCACCAACCAATGACAGTTCACATACAGACTCGTCTTCATTGGACTTCTCGGCTCTTACCGCTTTCTCGGAAGATGACCCCAACGCAGCGAAAGAAATCATCCGCACATTTGTGTCGGAAACAAAAAAGAACCGGAGCTGCATGGCCACCGCCCTTGAAAATGAGGAAATAGAAGGAATAACCGCCATGGCACATAAACTTTTGCCTTTATTTACCATGCTGGGAGCCAACACTTCTATCGCACCTCTCACCTGGCTGGAACAAAGACGGGGAACAACCGAAATGACCTCCGAAATACGCGAAAAAGCTTTATTTATCCTTGATGAAATAGACAGAGTAATCCGCCAAGCTGAAGAACAGATTTAGACCTTTATAAGTTAAAAGGTATTAGAAAATCCTCCGGCATTTCGAAGCATAGTAAAAAAAGGTATATTTTTTTGTATCATTAAAAACATAAAAATGCCATACTCTATTTTAATAGTAGAAGACGATTTAACTTTCGCCACCATGTTAAAGACATGGCTAGGGAAGAAAGGGTTTCTGGTAGACACTGCCGGCAATAGTGCACGTGCCCGAAAACAACTGGATGCCCAATCATACAACCTTGTGCTTTCAGATCTGCGTCTGCCGGATCAAGACGGTATTTCTTTACTTGCATGGATGAAAGAACATGGACACCAAATTCCCCTTATTATCATGACCGGCTATGCAGATATCCAAAGTGCTGTACAAGCCATGAAAAATGGTGCCAATGACTATATCTCCAAACCAGTACAACCAGATGTACTGCTAAAGAAAATAAATGAAGCGCTACAAAACGAAACTGTTATTTGCAGCTCCTTCCGGCTCTGCTCCGTCCATATCAATTGCTCCATCATCCAATTTTCTGGAAGGTGAAAGTGAAGCAGCACGCCAATTATATAATTATGTAGGCTTAGTTGCCCCTACCCCCATGTCAGTTCTTATCAATGGAGCCAGCGGAACAGGCAAAGAATACGTTGCCCACCGCATCCATCAATTAAGCAAACGTGCCGACAAGCCATTCATTGCAATAGATTGCGGCTCTATCCCCAAAAGAACTTGCAGCTTCCGAATTCTTCGGCCATGTAAAAGGCTCCTTTACCGGAGCACTTAACGACAAAACCGGTGCTTTCGTCGAAGCCAATGGCGGCACACTGTTTCTCGATGAAATAGGGAATCTAAGCTACGAAGTACAAATCCAACTTCTGCGCGCCCTGCAAGAACGGCGTATCCGTCCTGTAGGTTCCAATAAAGAAATAGAAGTAAATGTCCGACTTATCAGTGCAACTAACGAGAATCTTCAAAAAGGCTATTGAAAAAGGTAATTTCCGTGAAGATCTCTTCCACCGAATCAATGAATTTACCTTGCGTATGCCTTCTCTGAAAGAACGTCAGGAAGACATCTTGCTTTTTGCCAACTTCTTTTTAGATCAGGCCAATCACGAACTCGACCGACATCTGATAGGTTTTGACGCGGCTGCCAGCAATGCACTGCAAACCTATTCGTGGCCCGGCAACCTTCGCCAACTGAAAAATATTGTAAAGCGTGCCACACTGCTCGCACAAGGCAGCTATATTACTTTAACAGAATTGGGATATGAACTGGTTGAGTCATCCAGTGCTTCTCCAACAAGCACAAGCCTCAGTCTGCACGACGAGGCAACAGAAAAGAAGCGCATCCTGGAAGCCCTTCAACAAACCGGAAACAACAAAAGCAAAGCAGCCCTCTTATTGGGCATTGACCGCAAAAACACTGTATAACAAACTGAAGCTATACAATATCCAATAAAAAAAGAGGATGGGGGAATCAATTCCCCAATCCTCTCCACACATTCCCCATTTTTTCACATTCCGCCACACTGAGCCAAAACCGCATTTGTACTACAAATCAACAAGTTATAAAACAAATTATACTTTGGCATGCCAATTGCTCTTTAAATATCAGAGAGAACAAACGAGATAAACTATTAACCTGTAAAAACTTACAATTATGAAAAAATTATTTGTAGCAGTAGCATTAGTAATGGGAATTGGAACAAGTGTATTTGCTTACAACATGAATCCGGCAAGTATCGAAACCGTTACAACAGTGAATGATTTCACTCCAATCGAAGTAAAAGATCTTCCGGCAGCTGTCCAAGAAGCCATTACCAAAAACTATGCAGACTTAACTATCAAAGAAGCTTCAGTTGAAGCAAAAGAAGATGGTACAAAGACTTATAAAGTTGTTTTAACCGACAAAGAGGGTACTGAGAGCACTGTACTTTTCAGCGAAAGCGGAGAAGTGTTGAAGTAAATGAAAGATGCGCTAAAATGAAAAAAAGGGAATGCTGTGAAGCATTCCCTTTTCTATTTCTTTAGTCCATATCAAAACCGTTCCACAAATTACCTGCGGGCACCGGTGCCGTTAATTCAATCAGTTCTTTCGAAACAGGATGCATAAACTTCACCATCCGTGCATGAAGACAAATGCTACCATCCGGATTGGAACGCTGAGCACCATATTTCAAATCGCCTTTGATAGGACATCCCATTTTTGCCAGCTGACAACGTATCTGGTGATGACGTCCTGTCTTTAAATCCACCTCCAGCAGATAATAATTCTGTGAATGACCGATAAGCTTATAATGAAGTATCGCTTTCTTCGAGTTCTTTACTTCTTTATCATATGCATAAGACTTATTCTGTTTCTCATTGCGGACCAAATAATGAACCAATTCGCCTTCCGTTTCTTTCGGACACTCTTTCACTATCGCCCAATAGGTTTTCTTTACGTCTCCATTACGAAACATTTCGTTCAGTCGTGCCAACGCTTTACCGGTTTTGGCAAAAACCACTAAACCACTGACGGGACGATCCAAACGATGAGTAACACCTATAAAGACATTTCCCGGCTTATTATACTTCTCCTTCAGATACGACTTTACCGTTTCCGACAAAGGAGTATCACCGGTTTTATCCCCCTGAACAATCTCAGAAGAAGTCTTATTGACTACGATTATATGATTATCTTCGTAAACGACTGTCATGCAAAGATTACATATTCATACCACCATCTACCTGAATCACTTGTCCTGATACGTAAGATGACATATCAGAAGCAAGGAATGTAGCTACATCAGCCACATCTTCAGGAGTACCGCCACGACGCAAAGGAATCTTCTTAGCCCATTCCGTTTTTACCTCATCACTCAGTTTGGCTGTCATATCAGTAATGATAAAGCCCGGAGCAATAGCATTGGCACGAATACCGCGAGAGCCCAGTTCCTGAGCAATAGACTTAGCCAAACCAATCATACCGGCTTTAGAAGCTGAGTAGTTACATTGACCGGCATTTCCGTGAACACCTACCACTGATGCCATATTGATAATGCTTCCGCTCTTCTGACGCATCATGATAGGAGTACAAGCATGAATAAAGTTGAAAGCAGATTTCAGATTGACTGCAATTACTGCATCCCATTGTGCTTCGCTCATGCGCATCATCAATCCATCTTTTGTGATACCGGCATTGTTGACCAGAATGTCAATAGAACCGAAATCTTCCTTGATTTGATTCACTACTTTTTCTGTATCTTCAAAATTTGCAGCATTCGAAGCATAACCTTTTACCTTCACACCTAAAGCAGCAATTTCTTTTTTCAGTATTCTGACCATTCTCGTCGATAACCAAGTCTGTGAATGCAATGTTTGCTCCTTCCAGAAGCAAACTTCAACGCAATTGCTTTTACCAATACCACGAGCAGCACCTGTTACAATCGCAGTTTTTCCAGTTAATAATCCCATTTTGTTTTCTATTTTACGTTATTAATTAAATTATTCTTTTCCGGTATCTTTGCGTCCCAGAGCACCGAATACGATTTTTCGCCACATAAGCCCAACCGGCTTCATCATCCAGCTCCTCCGCTATCTGTCCGCGAATATACGGCACTTCAATTCCCCTTAATACAATAATGTACAATATCAGCTATGATATCTACATTATCAATATCAAAAAAATACCCTTTGTCTTTTCCTTCCGCCAATACTTGTTTGAAAAGTTTGATTTCTTTTGCATCAAAGTTTTTACGCACAGCTTCCACACGCCATATATTACGGAAGAAGCCGGCCCGCAATGTTCCGTTTCTATACACAACCATTTTGATAGAATCCAAATGCGTCTCTATCAATTTTAAAATTTTTTCGTCCGGAGTGATATCTTTTTTAGCGACTTGTTCCATTGCATCCGAAAGCATTTCCAACTCAGATTCCACCACCGCCATGTAGATATCCTCCTTGCTTTTGAAGTACGTATAAAGGGTGCGTCTTCCTTTTTTTAGAAGCCACCGCTATATCGTTCATCGTAGTGTCATCCACCCCTTCTTAGCAAAAAGCTGACGGGCAACGTCTACCAATTTAGCTCTTGTCTTTGATACTGCCATATAGATTCAGTTGCACATTATTTATATATGTGAGCAAATTTACATTATTAATTTGGACCATACAAGCAATTAAAGTATAATATTCATATATACGTTAATTAACACTCACAATACACACTAATAATCAAGCACTTATATTTCTTACATATTTTAAATTGAAAAAATATTCGAGAAATATTTGGAGTTAAAGAAAAAAGTCGTACCTTTGCACTCGTAATCAAAACACAACATCGCGGAGTGGAGCAGTTGGTAGCTCGTTGGGCTCATAACCCAAAGGTCGTCTGTTCGAGTCAGGCCTCCGCAACCAATAAGAGGCTAAATATCTAAAATTAAAGATATTGGCCTCTTTTTCATTAAACAGGTAAGACAAAAAAAGCGAGACAAAATTAAAACAAAATGCTTTCTAAGGGGCAGTAGAAATGGCTCAGTTTGAAAACTTGGGGGAATTAGTTAAAAAACACTATCTTTGTGGCATGAAACAGAACCTTCAACCCCCTGCCACTCCACTGGAGATGTTGAGCTTGTTCTTTCCTGCAGGCCTGCTTGACTATTTTGACCTGGTTAACCATGTCTCTCAAGAGACTTGCTTCATTTTTTTTTCTTGAGGAAAAAGCCTTCCATTCCTCAAGAGCATTCCCCTTTACATCTACATTCCAAAGGTTTCTTCCCGGAAATAGAAGTGCAAGACTTTCCTGTTCGCGGCAAGGCTGTATATCTACGCATCAAGCGGCGTCGTTGGGAAGACCCGGAAACAGGACAAACTTATAGTCGTGATTGAACTTAGTAGCCTCCGGTACTCGCATAACAGCTGAGTTCGGAGCTTTTTAAAAGTGTTACTTAGACAATCATGCGGTTAGTTGCCAAAGTGTAGCAGAACATTACTGTATGGATGGCAAGCAACTCCAGACTCAATACAAAGAACATTTAAGTGATTTCAATAATTGGAATCAGAAGGAACATGCTGAAGACTTTATTCTTTATCCTAAAAATATAGGTTATCATTTATGTATTGATGAAACGGCTTTAAGCAAAGGCGAACTATATACAATCCTTACCAATCGGGATAAGCATGGTCGAAAAGGCACCATTGTAGCTATTGTAAAGGGAACTAAAGCAGAGGATGTTATCAATGTGCTTCTCAAAATAGATGCCGATAAGCGCAACCAAGTAAAGGAAATTACACTTGATATGGCCGGCAGTATGCAGAAAATAGCAAAACGTTGTTTTCCCGGGGCTATGCAGGTAGTGGATCGTTTCCATGTCTCAAAGTTGGTTTATGAAGCTGTACAAGACCTTCGGATCGCTTATCGCTGGCAAGTAATGAAGGATGAGAACAGGAAAATCAAGGAAGCTAAAGCCAAGGGGGAAAGTTATGAACCTAAAGTTGTTTAGCAATGGAGATACACTCAGACAGTTGTTGGCCAGAAGCCGGTACCTGCTGTTTAAGGCTCCGGACAAGTGGCTGCAAAGCCAGAAGGTAAGAGCCAAACTACTTTTTGAACAATTCCCGGATATAAAATCCGTGTACTATTACGCACTACGATTAGGGAAGATATTTTCAGACTATACAGATAAAGATGTGGCTCGTGCCAAACTGGCACTTTGGTATAATGAAATTGAGGAGTTTGGTTATGATACATTCACTACTGTTGCCAATTCCATTGAGAATCATTACGAACGGATATTAAACTACTTTGTGAACAGAAGCACAAATGCTGCTGCGGAAGCTTTTAATGCAAAAAATTAAAGCATTTAGGGCTTCATTTCGTGGAGTAGTAGATAAGAGGTTCTTTTTCTGTATAGATTAGCAAAGGTGTATGCATAAAGGGAAATTAACAAATATTAATCCCCCAAGAATTACAACTGAGCCTTTTTGAAGACCTTCTTATGGCTCCAGTTTGAAAAACTTGGGGGAATTAGTTAAAAAAACACTATCTTTGTGGCATGAAACAGAACCTTCAACCCCCTGCCACTCCACTGGAGATGTTGAGCTTGTTCTTTCCTGCAGGCCTGCTTGACTATTTTGACCTGGTTAACCATGTCTCTCAAGAGACTTGCTTCATTTTTTTTCTTGAGGAAAAGCCTTCCATTCCTCAAGAGCATTCCCATTTACATCTACATTCCAAAGGTTTCTTCCCGGAAATAGAAGTGCAAGACTTTCCTGTTCGCGGCAAGGCTGTATATCTACGCATCAAGCGGCGTCGTTGGGAAGACCCGGAAACAGGACAAACTTATAGTCGTGATTGAACTTAGTAGCCTCCGGTACTGCATAACAGCTGAGTTCGGAGCTTTTTTAAAAGTGTTACTTAGACAATCATGCGGTTAGTTGCCAAAGTGTAGCAGAACATTACTGTATGGATGGCAAGCAACTCCAGACTCAATACAAAGAACATTTTTTAAGTGATTTCAATAATTGGAATCAGAAGGAACATGCTGAAGACTTTATTCTTTATCCTAAAAAATATAGGTTATCATTTATGTATTGATGAAACGGCTTTAAGCAAAGGCGAACTATATACAATCCTTACCAATCGGGATAAGCATGGTCGAAAAGGCACCATTGTAGCTATTGTAAAGGGAACTAAAGCAGAGGATGTTATCAATGTGCTTCTCAAAATAGATGCCGATAAGCGCAACCAAGTAAAGGAAATTACACTTGATATGGCCGGCAGTATGCAGAAAATAGCAAAACGTTGTTTTCCCCCGGGGCTATGCAGGTAGTGGATCGTTTCCATGTCTCAAAGTTGGTTTATGAAGCTGTACAAGACCTTCGGATCGCTTATCGCTGGCAAGTAATGAAGGATGAGAACAGGAAAATCAAGGAAGCTAAAGCCAAGGGGGAAAGTTATGAACCTAAAGTGTTTAGCAATGGAGATACACTCAGACAGTTGTTGGCCAGAAGCCGGTACCTGCTGTTTAAGGCTCCGGACAAGTGGCTGCAAAGCCAGAAGGTAAGAGCCAAACTACTTTTGAACAATTCCCGGATATAAAATCCGTGTACTATTACGCACTACGATTAGGGAAGATATTTTCAGACTATACAGATAAAGATGTGGCTCGTGCCAAACTGGCACTTTGGTATAATGAAATTGAGAAGTTTGGTTATGATACATTCACTACTGTTGCCAATTCCATTGAGAAGCAGTACGAACGGATATTAAACTACTTTTTGTGAACAGAAGCACAAATGCTGCTGCGGAAGCTTTTAATGCAAAAAATTAAAGCATTTAGGGCTTCATTTCGTGGAGTAGTAGATAAGAGGTTCTTTTTCTGTATAGATTAGCAAAGGTGTATGCATAAAGGGAAATTAACAAATATTAATCCCCCAAGAATTACAACTGAGCCAGCAAATCGGGATTGCCAATTTTCGGGTCAGCGGATTTTCCTGGTTGGTAATCTTTCTTTTAAGCGTATAGCCTAGCCAGTCTGAACATGAAGAATTTCAGATCAGCCACCCCTCTTAACTGGCTTCGAAATGCTTTAATTTTAGCATTGAACGACTCCGCTGAAGCATTTGTCAATCGTTCTTCAAAATAATTTATGATGGTCGTACTATGGTTTGAAAAGGTATCAAGTACCTTGTTGAACTCCATATAGTCAAACTTTTCCACTTCATTGTACCATCTTGCGAGATTTAGCCTTGCTTCATCGGGACCTGACTTCTTGTTGAAGATGTCTGTCAGTTTCATGCTAAGGCTGTATCCTTCCAGAAGCTTGGGGAATTTATCAAAGAGAATGGCAGCCCTGGTCTTTTGCTGTTCATTCCATTTGCTCCAGTGTTTCAGTATAATATGCTTGCTTCTGCTTACTATCTGTGGCAGGGTTTCTCCGTTCTCCATTCTTTCAGGCTCCCATTTCCCTATTCTCTCCCTTTCCGCCTTACTCTTTGCTTCTTTCTTCTTTTGACGGTGCTCCCTGATAGCCTGATTTTCCGCATCAAGTACTTTCCACCGATAGCGTATTCTTAACTGGTCTACAGCTTCAGACATGAGCTGCTGTACATGAAAACGGTCATTGATCAGCTTTGCGGCAGGAAACACCTTTCTGACCGTCAGCATCATGGCTGAAGATAAATCTGTAGTGACAGTCTTGACAGACAGCCGTTTCCGGTGCGGAAGCCTGCGCAAGATTCCGCTTACCGCATCTGTGGCCACTCCACGAACCATTGCAACTAAAGCCCCCTTACGGCCTTTGGCTGCTTTATTGGTCAGAATCGTATAAACATCTCCATTGCTCAGGCAAGTTTCATCCAAAGAAAGGTTTTCTCCAATGTTTTCAGGATAAAGGAGGTAGTCATGCGCATGTTCGAGTTGGTCCCAGTTCCGGTAATCACTGATTTTCTCCTTGTATTGTTTACGAAGAGTCTGTCCTTTTTACGCCATAACGTTCCGCAAGCACACAGAGCATGCTCACAGGAGTAGATTCAATCTCCTTCTTTTTAAAAAAAGAAACGAACTCAGAATTGAGCCGTGTACCGTCAAATTCGGATAAATCCCAGTCATAGCTGAAGATTTCATTGGAAGACTTGTCAAGCCATTTACGTTTACGAACATGGAGATAAGTGGCGCGACCACGAATAGGATAGTCTTGGATTGTACGATACTCACCAAAACCATAGGATATGATATCCGGGTTGGTCTTATCTTCTTTTAGCTGAACTTTTTTTTCATCAAGATAAATATCAAAACGGTCAGCACTCTTGTCGAAATTGACAATATCAAAGTTGTCTATAAGCACATCCGGAAGGATGGCACGAAGGAGTCGTTCGGGTTTCATAAAACAAAGGTAAGCAAAGATAGCTAATTTTAAAACTTACCAACCAGATATTTCCGCTGAGCCGCATTTTCGTCCTTTCGATTATGCCTGTCTGTCAGTCGAATTACTACAGTCTTCGGCAGTGGACTGTATAGTCCGTTACCGTAGACCGTACAGTCCGCTACAGTGGACTGTACGGTCTGCTGTGGAAGACTGTAATAATCTTCCGTTTAAAAGGACTTGGCTGACCCTAAGAAACGGCTTACTCTTCCTTTGGTTAGTGATATGATATTTAAATCCCCAAGAAAACGATGTGACCCAAGAATAACAAGTAATCCCAAGTGAACCGCTACTTCACGATTAACCGGACTGTTCCCGTTAAATTGCTGTTGACCCATTGTCGGCCGGGGATATTTCACCGCTTCCCACGCAAATTTCCGCATCTTTGTCATACAGCACGCCGAATTGTCCGGGCGCAATGCCCTGCAAAGGTTCGTGGCTGTGGATTCGGAACAAGTCATCTTCCCGTGTCAGTATCCCTTTCATAAACGTATCGGTATGCCGGATTTTGAAAGAAACGTCTACAGGAGAATTTCCCTTCCATAAGTCCTCCGTGATGAAATGGAAACCACGCAAGGCAAAGTCCGTACCGTATTGCTTCTCAGTATTATAGCCTCGTGAAACATAGATAAGGTTTTCGTCTATGTCTTTGCGGATAACGAACCAAGGTCCGCCGCTCAGTCCCAATCCTTTGCGCTGTCCGATGGTGTGAACCAATATCCTTTGTGAGTGCCGATCCGTTTTCCTGTTTCCACTTCAATGACGGCTCCTTCTTTCTCGCCCAAGAAGCGGCGGAGGAAGTCATTATAGTTGATTTTTCCAAGAAAGCAGATACCTTGACTGTCCTTGCGTTGTGCACTGGGCAGTTTGGCTTGTAAGGCGATATCCCTGACCTCATTCTTCATCAGACCTCCAAGAGGAAACATCAGTTTTGAAACTTGCAGATAATCTATCTGTGCCAGGAAATCTGTCTGGTCCTTGACGGGGTCTTGTGCGGTTCCGAGCCATATTTTTCCATCTTTTTCAAGAATACTGGCGTAATGTCCGGTAGCTGTCTTGTCATATAAATGCCCGGCCTCCTGTTCGAAGCATCCGAATTTGATGAGCTTGTTGCACATTACATCCGGGTTGGGAGTAAGACCGCGTTTCACTTTGTCTATGGCGTATGCCACGACATTATCCCAGTATTGCCGGTGCAGGTCAATGATATTCAGGTTGAGGCCGTATCTGCGTGCGGTAGCCGTACATAGTTCGATATCTTCTTCTGCGGTGCAGGTAAGATCCTCGTCACCGTCCATTCCGATTTTAATATAGAAAAGATCAGGTTTGTATCCTTGTTCGCAGAGGAGGTGTACGACAACCGCGCTGTCTACTCCTCCTGAAATTAATGCAGCTATGTTCATTTTTATTGTTTTGGGTCAATGATTATTAGGCAGTGGATATTCTTCGAACGCATAGAGCACAGTCGACAGATATCTTTCTCCTGTGTCGGGTAAGAGGACTACAATTTGTTTCCCCTCATTCTCAGGCAATTTGGCCAGTTCTAAAGCGGCATAGGCAGCAGCTCCCGATGAGATTCCTACCAGCAGTCCTTCTGTGGAAGACAATTCACGTCCTGTGCGGATGGCATCATCGTCTTTTACACGGATTATTTTATCTACCAGGCTTCCGTTGTATATCTTGGGGATGAACCCTGCGCCGATACCCTGTATCTTGTGTGCTCTCGGTTGCCCGCCCGAAAGAACAGGGGAGTTGTCCGGCTCTACTGCTACGATTTGTATGTTGGGATTCTGTTTTTTCAATCCTTCTGCTACACCGGTCAGTGTACCTCCGGTGCCTACTCCGGCAACAAAGATATCTACCTTTCCGTCCGTGTCATTCCATATCTCCCGGGCGGTGGTGCGGACATGGACCGCAGGATTTGCCGGATTGTCGAACTGACCTAAAATGACGGCTCCGGGTGTGGTCTTGCGCAGTTCTTCCGCTTTTTCTATGGCTCCTTTCATACCTTTTGCACCTTCGGTCAGCACCAATTGTGCACCTGCCGCTTTTAATAAATTCCGGCGTTCCAGGCTCATGGTTTCGGGCATGGTCAGTATGGCTTTGTAACCTTTCACTCGGGCAACCCACGCCAATCCTACGCCGGTGTTGCCGCTGGTTGGTTCGATGATAACCGCTCCGGGTTTCAGGATGCCTTTACTTTCCGCGTCTTCTATCATTGCCAGTGCAATACGGTCTTTTACACTTCCGCCGGGATTGAAGTATTCCAGTTTGGCAATTATTTGCGCTTTCGCATCGTGTTTTTTACTAAGGCGTGACAGTTCCAACAAGGGAGTTCCTCCGATGAGTTCGGTCAATTCTTTTTTTATTCTTGCCATAATCTTTTCATTTAGTGGGTTCTGATTTTATAATGCAAAGATAGGGGAAGATGTTCAGACAAACAATACCATATTTATGGTATATTTCTTTTGTGCGTTTTTCTTTTTGTGCTACCTTTGTTACGTGAAAAATGAATCTAATCAATTATGCGAACACGAAAAACTATGATGTTCATGGCAGCACTCTGTCTGCTATGTTGCGTGGCTTGTACGCCGCAAAAGGATACTCCTAAAAAGCTGAAAGTTCTCTCATGGAATGTGTGGCACGGTGGTCACTCTAAAACTTATCCGGGAAAAGGATGTGAAGGTACTGTCGGCATTCTCAAGAAAAGCGGGGCGGATGTGGTCTTGATGGTAGAGACATACGGCGCTGCTCCGATGGTGGCAGACTCACTGGGATATCAGTATCATTTAATCTCCGATAATCTATGTATCTACAGCCGTTATCCCATTGTTGAAAAGTATGCATTCCCCGATAGCATCGGTACTTTTAACTTTGGCGGAGTGAAGATTGATATGGATGGCACTCCGGTGCGCATCTTCGACACTTGGTTGCATTATTTGCCCGATATGCGCTTGGTTCCCACGGACAAGACGGAAGAAGAAATTCTGGCTTGGGAAACTGCCGGAACGAGGGATGACGAGATACGGAAGATTCTTTCCGTACTGAAACCGATGCTGGCGGAGGCCGATAGCATACCCCTGTCATCATGGGGGAGACTTCAATGTACATTCGCATTTGGACTGGACGGAAGAGACGCGTAATTTGTATAATCACGGCGGGGCGGTCGTACGTTGGCCGGTTTCTGTTGCGATGGAAAAAGCCGGCTTTAAGGATAGTTTCCGCGAAATGAATCCTGATGCGGCGGCCAAGTTGGGAGTGACCTGGCTGACTGATGCGGACTCTTTGGAAACGGAATGCCGGGCAGACCGTATCGACTTTATCTATTACCGGGGAAAGACCATACAGGCCACTACTTCAGAGTGTTATGATAACAGTCTGGGAAAGACATTCACTTTTGAGGGAGAGGATTTCTTCTATCCTTCTGACCATGGATTTGTTTTGTCCGAATTTGTTTTGAAATAGATTGTATGATTATTCAATTAAATATATACTGATGAAAAAAGACCTTTTTAATTTCCTGCCTGTTGGTTGCTTCTTTTCCTGTAATGGCAGCATACACCGGACATGTTTATGTAGACAAGAATAAGAACGGTGTGTTTGATAAGGGAGAGAAACCGATGTCCGGTGTCAAGGTTTCTGACGGATTGAATGTTGTGGAAACAGCTGCTGACGGTAGTTTTACGCTTCCCGGTCATGCCGGGGAACGTTTTATTTTTATTACTACTCCTTCCGGCTATAAGACTTATAACCGCCATTATCATAAAATAGAAGATAAGCAGGCTTCTTACGACTTTGGGCTGATGCCTTATGACGGAGGTTTGGGTAAGGATGGCTCCCATAAATATATCCATATTGCCGATACAGAGATTTTCAATACCAAGAATCATGATGAATGGGTAAATAATGTACGTGACTATGCAGCGAATGAGCATGCCGCTTTTATCATTCATACCGGCGATATCTGTTATGAGAAAGGGCTGAAAGAGCATATCAAACTGATGAATACGGAGAATATGGACTGCCCTGTCTTCTATTGTATCGGAAACCATGACCTTGTCAAAGGTAAATACGGCGAAGAGCTTTTTGAAAATATCTACGGTCCTGTTTATTATTCGTTTGACGCCGGACGTGTGCATTATATTGTCACTCCGATGGCAGGCGGTGACCATGCTCCCGGTTATACCCGTGAGGATGTTTATCTTTGGCTGAAAAACGACCTTGCCCATGTAAAACCCGGGACACCTATTATGGTGTTTAATCATGACTTGCTGACTTATGATGACGCTTTTGTTTTTAAAGGAGACAACGGAGGCAGCATTAACCTGAACGAGCATAACCTGAAAGCGTGGGTATATGGTCATTGGCATATTAATTATATGAAGAAGCAAGGAGATGTGTATAGTGTATCTACCGCTACACTGGATAAGGGCGGGATTGACCATTCTACCAGTGCTTTCCGTGTAATGCATGTGGATAAGAACGGTGATTTCACTTCCGAACTCCGTTATTCTTATTTGGATAAGAATATTTGTATAGCTTCTCCTGCCGGTACTGCCTTTGCCAATCGTGTTCCTGTTAACAGTAAATGTTTATTCGTCTGCAACTCCGGTGAAAGAGGTGGTTTATAGTTGCCTGCAAGACGGAAAAGCCATACTCAAAAACAAGAAACTCGTTCAGGCTACCGACTGGACCTGGAATGGGGATATGCCTCTGTCTGCCAAGTATCAAGGCAAGGAACTGACCTTGCAGGTGACGGCTCGTTTTAATAATGGTGAGACCGCTTATGCCGAAAGTGCCTTTATTGTCCGACCGGAACAGGTAAAAGTGTCATTGGGTGCCGACTGGAATAACTTGTTGGGAACTTCTACACATGTCGCTCCGGTTTGTCCGCCTCTGGAAGCACCTCTGCAATTAGCCTGGACGAAGAATGTAGGAGCCAATATTTATATGACTTCTCCTTTGGTGCACAATGGTAAGGTATATATAGCTTCTGTTGACGAGAATCTGAAAGGTGAAGGTCATGTTTATGCTTTGGCCGGAGAAGACGGAGAAATACTGTGGAGCTATCCGGTTCGTAGCCAATTCCATAAAGAACACGATCGCAATAGACAAAGGTGTGGTTTTCGCTCAAGATGCGCAAGGTTGGCTGTATGCCATTGATGCAGAAACGGGAAAAACTCTGTTGGGAAAAACAACTTCCTGTCAACGGCTTGCCGGCATTGATTGACGGCTTGGTAGCCAATCACGGTATTGTATATGCCGGAACCGGAAAAGGACTCGGTGCTTATGAAGCCCGTACCGGCAAACAGCTTTGGAAGAATGAAGATTGGGGACAGGGTGAAGGAACTACTACCACGCTGACACAAGGTAACGGACTTTTTAATCGGTTCTGCACAGTGGCGTGCACTTTATGGAAATGATGCCAAGACAGGAAAGAAATTGTGGGAAGCCAGTGACAACGGCTTGCGTAATCGCGGTTCATCGGTTGCCATGCATGGTTCGTTGTTGTATCTTATCTCCAACCAATCTTTCTTTATTCTCGAAGCAGCTACCGGAAAGGTGATTGTACGCAAACCTTTGCCTTATAATGTAGATGTGACTTCCACTCCGTTACTTACCGACAAAGAGATTATTTTCGGTTCGGCAGAGAAGGGGCTGATTGCGCTGGATAATGAAACGCTGGAAGAAAAATGGGTTTGTCCGGTAGGAGCAGGATTGGTTTATACCAGTCCGTATATTCGCAAGGGTGCAGCTACAATTGAGACCAGCCCGGTGCTGGCAGGGAAGACCGTTTATGTGACTGCTTCCGACGGAGCGGTGTATGGTATCAATAAAGACGATGGAAAGATTATTTGGAAATATGCTACCGGAGCGCCTATTTTCGGCTCCGTTGCTGTTTCGGGTAATGCACTGATTGCAGCGGATTTTGGAGGAAATGTCTATACATTCTGTACCCGATAATCTTTCTTGCCAATTAGCTTGTTCAGAAGTCTTTATGTTATTGTTTTATTTGTAAATAGCTTATATATAATAGGTTATGTGGCGTATGGTGATGCTATTCTCACTATACGCCCTTTTTATTGTCAATCAATCTTGTTAAATAAGCATAAACTCCGTAGCCTGAATACCTTTATAACGAATCATTCTCTTATCTTTGTAGAATAACAAATAGAAAGGCCGTGAGGCCTGCTTAATAATTTCAAATGACATTTAAAGAATTAGATCTTATAGAGCCGATATTGAAGGCTTTAGAACAAACCGGCTATACAACGCCGACCCCCATTCAGGAACAAGCAATTCCGGTATTATTAAAAGGTAAAGATTTACTGGGATGTGCGCAGACAGGAACAGGAAAAACGGCAGCTTTTGCCATCCCCATTATCCAGAGACTTTATCAATCAGATAGTAAGAAAGGTATCAAGGCATTGATACTTACTCCCACGCGAGAACTGGCCATTCAGATAGGCGAGAGCTTTGATGCGTATGCCCGGTATACGCGCGTAAAGCATACGGTAATTTTTGGAGGAGTTCCTCCGAAACCACAAATAGATGCATTGAAAAGGGGAGTACAGGTATTGATTGCTACTCCGGGACGTTTGCTCGACTTGCAGGCGCAAGGATATATTTCCCTTTAAAGGGCTCGATTATTTTGTGCTTGATGAAGCAGACCGTATGTTGGATATGGGCTTTATACATGATATAAAGCGAGTATTGAAACTGATTCCCGATAAGCGGCAGACACTTTTTCTCTGCAACCATGCCACCTGAGATAGAAAAATTGGCAAACTCTATTCTTACGTCTCCGGAAAAGGTGGAAGTGACTCCTGTTTCATCTACAGTGGATACCATTCAGCAAAGCGTTTACTTCGTAGAGAAAAACGAAAAAAAAAGGATTTGTTACTCTATTTGCTGAAAGATAAATCAATAGAGTCAGTACTGATTTTCACGCGTACTAAATATGGAGCGGATAAGTTGGCAAAGATACTGAATAAGAATAGTGTGGTGGCGGAAGCTATCCATGGAAACAAGTCGCAGAATGCGCGTCAGCGTGCATTGAATAACTTTAAGGACCGGTCAACCCCGTGTACTGATTGCAACCGATATTGCTGCCAGAGGTATTGATGTTAATCTGCTTTCTCATGTTATTAATTATGAGTTGCCTAATATATCGGAAACGTATGTACATCGCATTGGCAGAACCGGACGTGCCGGACACGATGGGGTGGCTATCTCTTTTTGTGAATCGGAAGAGTTGGCTTATTTGAAAGATATACAAAAGTTAATCGGATTGGAAATACCTGTGGTGAAAGAGCATCCTTTTATTTCCACTTCCGGTGTGCTGCTTCGAAAAGAAAAGGCAGAAGAGATAAAAGAAAAGGCAAAGACAAATAAAGTATATCGCGGAAGCAAGAGTAATGGTGACTATTGGCGCAGAAAGAAACAGATGCAGAATAAGAAACCGGCGGCAGCTTCGGGAAGATAGTGTATTGATTATATTTTTTTTAAAACGGGGTGTGTCAAAACGTGGATAATGCTGTCGTTTAGTTCGTAGGAGCGAGGTTTGCTCGCCCGAAAACAGTTTGTTTGTGTCTTCGGGCAGGCAACCCCTGCCTCTACAGCTGAAACTGGATAGGCCGGTTTAGTTTTGACACACTCCCTTTTTTAGTATCTGATAGCTTGTGTTTAGAACATAGCTACCGGGCGTGTATTGTAAGTACTTCCTTTGCTGTTTGCCATTAATATTCCACTGAAGAAGTTCAAATACCATGCTTTGTTTTTATTGCCTTCCGAAGAAGTCCAATAACTCTGCTGGTCGAAATCTTTGAAACATTCCTGCTTGGCGTTACATATCACACCGGCATGATGTAACTCCCAAAGCAGTGCCAGTTCGCCCACTGCCGGCAGATACCATTCGCCTGCTCCTTTTCCGGGTTTGCTGTATTGGTAGCAATAACTTCCTGCCGGATAAGTAGAGGTGCTTTTGTTGATATAAGATGTATTTGTTGCTCCATTGAAGTCGCTCAGGATGCCTTCCGACGGCCAGGCGGTAATCAATCCTGTTTCTGTATTAATGGTAGTTCCTTTGATTTGTTCTTCAGCATTATCGGAGAAATAGGAATCTGCAGTACCGTTAAAATAGGGCAGACAACCGATTTGCTGTGTGCCATTGATAATAGTATCGTTTTTCAATCCTTCGATATCCTCCGATTTACTTGCCCATCTCACTTTGTTTCGCGCATTGGTTAGTGCCACGATACGTCCGTAAGGAGATGTGGTGAGGGTTTTGTCTAGATTACCATTTTTATCGTTCAGGGCATAAACAATACCGATACATGTCTTTTCTTCATTCATTTCCGTAGAATAAGTACCGTCGCTATAATAGTAATCGCCTACTTTGGCAGGAGCTACCGGAGTGCAAGTAAGGGCAGCAGAAGCATAATACTTTCCTTTTTCCAATGTAATGCTTTCTGTTGTTGAGGCTTCATATATGTTACCTGCATTGGTTACCAAGGTGAAATGTAGTTGTGCTTCCGAAGGGAAGAAAGAAATATAAGCACTACCCGGTAATCCGGCATCATTCTTGATAGTAAAGCTTCCTTCTGTGGTGTTACTGAATTCTCCATCTTTCAACTTTAAGGTTGCATTGGAATAAAGCTTTCCCGAAGTGGCTGTCACAGTGATGCGTGAGATGTCATTCAGCAGTGTGCTTCCATCGGTAGTAAACTCAAATTTACCGATGGTCATCAGATTCTTCATTTCGCAACTGCCCGAGCCCGACTGTGCAGTCATATTCACTTTGCACAAAGCCCATGAATAATCATAATTTGCCACTCCTGCCAATGTTCCGTCCTGATTGGCAAGACTCAGTTGTTGGGTCAATGTATCACTGCTGTTTGCTGTAATGGCATCAGCCGGATAAAATACTGCGATTTCTTTATCACTTTTTACTTTATTCGAGATGTCTCCGGTAAACAGGTCGGTAGAAGTGGATGACAGGGTGAAGATACTTTTCTTTACTCCTGTCAAGCCGGAGTGCATGGCTGCCAGTTTTGTACCTTCATTCCAATTGCCTTGCAGCATACCCGGAGTTGTTGCAGCATCGTTGCGCACTTCCAGAGAAGCTGTTAAAGAGAAAGGAACAGTAGATGTCGTATTCGACTTGTCGTCATCATCATCGCTGCATCCGAACATGCACAATGTAATGCCTAAAAGGAGAAATGTTTTTGCCTTTTTTCATCATAGTTTTGCTTTTGCAAGTTTTTTATTTCAATCAGCAAAGGTAAATGTAATTTGTAGTCTTTTCAAATCTATTCAATGAAAGAAAGGCTTTTTTCGACGAATTAAGAGTTTTTGGTGGTAAAAGGCTCAATAATGTCGTTGAAAAAGGCTTCCGGTTTATTCCAAATCTTCAATTATCTTCTTTACATCTACCGATTGCAAACGACCGTATACTTTTTCACCGATGATTACTACCGGTGCTAATCCGCAAGCCCCTACACATCGCAGGCAGTCCAATGAGAATTTTCCATCGGGAGTTGTCTCACCTACTTCGATACCTAAGACACGCTTAAATTCTTCCAATAATTTTTCTGAGCCGCGTACATAGCAAGCAGTTCCCATACAAACGGAGATAGGATATTTTCCTTTGGGTGTCATGGTAAAGAAGGTATAGAAAGTGACTACGCCATATACTTTGGATACAGGGATATTCAATTTATGAGCGATGAGACGTTGCATCTCCTCCGGCAGATAACCTTGCAGATGTTGGGCTTCATGTAAAATGTTGATCAGTTCACCGGGAAGATTTCCATGTTTGTCGCAAATAGCTTTGACTTGTTCTGCCACTTCACAGGCAAGTTTTATTTCAGACATTGTTTTCTATATTTAAGAGGTTAGTCAATGGATTTGTTAAAGTAATGTGTATGTAGTAACTTCTCCGATTTTTCGCTCAAGGGTTTGCCGAGATATTCTTCGTATAGTGTTTTGATATACGGATTATCGTGCGATTTGCGAATCGGTTTGCCGGCATCTTCACGATAGAGTGCATTGGCACGGGCGTAGAGTATTTCTGAATTGCCATGATGAAGCGGCTGTCCGCCTCCGCCGATACAGCCTCCAGGACATGCCATGATTTCGATTACATGATATTTATTGTGTCCGTTGCGGATGTCCTCCAATAAATGACGTGCGTTGCCTAATCCGTGGGCAATACCCACTTTTAACTCGAAACCGTTCAAATCAATTGTAGCACGACGAACTCCGTTTAGTCCGCGCACTTGTTCAAAGTTGACATTTTGCAGAGGATGACCTGTATAGATTTCATAGACGGAACGAAGGGCGGCTTCCATTACTCCGCCGGTGGTTCCGAAAATGACACCGGCCCCTGTCGAGACTCCCATCGGATTGTCGAATTCGGAATCAGGTAACAGAGTGAAACCGATGTTGGCGCGTTTGATAAGTCGGGCTAATTCACGGGTAGAGATAGAGTAGTCTACATCAGGGTTACCGTTTGTTTTAAATTCATCCCGGTCACATTCGTATTTTTTTGGCGAGGCAAGGCATGATAGAGACAACCACCAACTTCTCTCGTGGGATACCCATCTTTTCTGCCCAATAGGTTTTTGCTATCGAACCGAACATCTGTTGTGGTGAACGGGCAGTAGAAGGAATGTCAAGCATATCGGGGGAATTGATGCTCGAAGAAGTTTACCCAGGCCGGACAGCAGGAGGTAAGAATAGGTAGGCGGACAGAACGGTCGCCATTTAAGTAGCGCGTGAGTCGGTTGAGTATTTCAGAGCCTTCTTCCATAATGGTGAGATCGGCGGCAAAGTCAGTATCGAATACATAATTAAAGCCGAGTTCGCGCAAGGCATAAACCATCTTTCCGGTAACCAATGTTCCGGCTGGTAAACCGAATTCCTCTCCCAAGGCGGCACGGACGGCGGGGAGCTGTCTGTACGATAACTATTTTATCAGGATTTGACAGATCTTCTATCAGTCGGTTGGTATGGTCACGTTCGGTGAGTGCGCCAACCGGACATACAGCTACGCACTGTCCACAATAAGTACATTCGCTGTCTGTCATCATTTTGTCAAAAGCAGGTGCGATGGTTGTATTGAAGCCTCGGCGGATAGCTCCTAATGCTCCCACGGTTTGTACGTCGTTGCATACACTCTCGCAACGGCGGCAAAAGATGCATTTATCCATATTGCGTACAATGGATGAAGTAACTTCTCGCTTCCGGGGCGAAAGTTCGCCGCCGTTAAACGGCATTTCGCGGATATTGAAGCGGAGGGCAAGATTCTGCAATTCGCAATTACCGGATTTGGGGCAGGTGAGGCATTCATTGGGATGGTCGGAAAGAATGAGTTCGGCCACTATTTTACGGGCATTCATCACGCGCAGGGTACTAGTGCGGACGACCATACCGTCAGTGCAGCGGGTGGCGCAAGCGGGTGCGAGATTTTTTCGTCCTTCTACTTCTACTACACAGATCCGGCAGGAAGCGGGATTATTTTTAATGCAGGTTCCTTTCAGGTTGATGTGGCACAGGGTAGGTATATCAATCCCTATCTTACGTGCAGCTTCCAATAGGGTGGTGCCGGCAGGAACGGTAATAAAATGATGGTCTATCTGCAGGGTTATTTGCTGTTCTTCCATAATATTCATTCTTTAAGAGTTGAAATACAGGATTGAAATTTAGGTTGTTGTGTGTCCTGGGTTAACAAACATTGATGGCTTTAAACTTGCAGCGTGCCATGCACATGCCACATTTGATGCACTTGTTCGGGTCTATAACGTGGGGTTTCCGCACGTCTCCTATAATGGCATCGGCGGGGCAATGCTTGAAACATAGATGACAACCGATACATTTCTCAGGATTGATGCTGTAGGTGAGCAAAGCCTTACACTGTTTGGAACGGCAGGTCTTGTCTTTGACATGTTCCAGATATTCATCATAAAAGTTATTTAATGTCGAAAGTACAGGATTGGGGAAGTCTGCCCCAGTCCGCAGAGAGCCGTATCCTTGATGACATGCCCGAGAGTAGACAGCGCGTTTCAAGGTCTTTCTCTGTTCCACACCCTTGTGTTATTCTGTTTAATATTTCCAGCAATCGCTTATTTCCGATGCGGCAGGGTGTACATTTCCCACAAGATTCTTCTACGGTGAAATCGAGATAGAAGCGGGCAACGGACACCATGCAGTCGTCTTCGTCCATTACGATCATTCCTCCCGAGCCCATCATGGAACCTGCAGCAAGTAAATTGTCAAAATCAATCGCTGTATCAAGATGTTTTTCTGTGAGGCAGCCGCCCGAAGGTCCTCCGGTTTGTACCGCTTTAAATTTCTTTCCACCTTTAATACCTCCGCCGATGTCGTAGATTACTTCGCGCAAGGTTGTTCCCATTGGTACTTCTATCAGGCCTACATTATTTATTTTTCCTGCCAGGGCAAATACTTTCGTTCCTTTTGACCGTTCTGTGCCGATAGAGGAGAACCATTCGGCTCCTTTTGTCAGGATGATGGGGATATTTGCCAGAGTCTCCACGTTGTTCACATTGGTTGGCTTACCTAAATAGCCGGCTTCTGCGGGGAAAGGAGGTTTCAAAGTCGGTTCTCCCCGATTTCCTTCCATTGAATGGATGAGAGCAGTTTCCTCACCACAGACAAATGCACCGGCTCCGTAGCGGATTTCTATATCAAAGCAGAAATCTGTTCCTAAAATTCTTTCACCCAGCAAACCATATTCACGTGCTTGGGCAATAGCAGTCTTAAGCCGCTGAATGGCGAGAGGATATTCGGCACGGATATAAACCAACCCTTGTCGGGAACCGATGGCGTATCCGCAAATAGTCATGGCTTCTACAATGGAATGAGGGTCTCCTTCCATGATAGAACGATCCATAAAAGCCCCGGGGTCGCCTTCATCGGCATTGCAAACAACATATTTGGTATCAGCGGCTTGTTTGTGAGCAGACTCCCATTTTAGCCCGGTAGGGAAGCCTCCACCTCCGCGTCCGCGCAGTCCGGAACGTTTGATAACCCCGATGACATCTATCGGTTGCTTATGGAGCAAACTGTCTGCCAAAGCAAGATAACCGTGGCGGGCAATATATTCCTCTATATTTTCCGGGTTGATGAAACCACAGTTGCGCAGTGCGATGCGTTGTTGTTTCCTATAAAAATCCATGTGCTTGGAGTCGCTCACAACACGTTCGGTTTTCGGGTCGATATAGAGAAGTCGTTCCACTCGGTGACCATTGATAATGTGTTTCGTGATAATTTCGTCAACATCTTCGGGGGTAACCCGTATGTAAAAGGTATTGTCGGGAATGATTTTGACTATAGGTCCTTTTTCACAAAAGCCGAAACATCCGGTGGTGATAACTTCCACTTGATGGACAATATTGTACTGTTCCAATGCCTTTTGGAGATGTTGGGCAATGAGATGGCCGGAAGAAGCAGTGCAGCCGGTTCCTCCACAAACAAGGATTTGCAGGGTGGTCGGTGCCTATGGTAAGGCCACAACTCTTCTCGGCAATCTTTTTGTTGCTTTGCTCACGCAAGCGGAGCGCATTTTCTGCCCTCTGCATGATGGCTTGCAAGTCATGGGTAGACAGGATTTTCATGATATTTATTTTTTCTCGCCGAAATCGGCTTGTTGTTGCTCTACTTCTTTCAGTTTTCGTTCATTTTGCTCTTTTACAGCTTTTTCCTTTTCCAATTCCTTTTTTGGGATTTGGCTGTGATTGAAAGGATTGTGAGTCAGACTTCATTGGGATAAGTGCTGCCTCTTCACTTGCATAAATCAAAGGATATGCCGAGGGTTTGCTTTCCAGTTCCAATTCTGCGCTGACCGGCATTTGCGAACCTTCGAATAATACACTGGCTGTTATCTTTATCTTGCCGGGTTTCAGAGTAGATTGTACCAATATCGGTGCTGTTCCCCATTTTACGGGAGCCGGATTTGCCAACACGTTTGCACCGCCGAGGATGCGTCCTTCACCTTCGATGTGGAATTTCACATAGTAATTGTTCAGGCGTTTGATGTTGTCGTTTTTATCGGCAATGGCGGCTATAACCGTTACGAAGTCCGAGCCGTCGGCTTTCAGTTCTGTGTTTTCATTATCTATCCAAAGAAGTAATTTGGAAGGACGGCGTGCCGGGCATACTTTGTGAGTGGTTACTACCTTTCCGTTTATCAGTCCTTCTGCCAGTAGAAAGACTTCCTTTTGCCTTCCTTCTTTCATAGACATGTTTTTGTCTATCATGAAGTTATATACATCCTTAAATGTGATGATTGGAGACGGCATTCCTTCCCGGCTAACCGGTTTGGTATATGTCAGGCTCTTTTCCTCCTTTATTATATGTAAGGCGCACTTCATCACAATTGGAATATACGGTTACATCTTTAGGAGAGAACGGTGTCATTTCGTGAGCGATATATACCATGGGACCGGTTTCGAACAAGCGGTCTTGTTTCTTGGGCGAGCGTTGCGCTTGGAACATATAATAAGAATACTTGGGCTGGCGGAACACATCCATCAATCCGCCATAGAAGGGGTCGGGGTGATAGCCGCGCTGGTGGTCGAATGAATGCCACAGGCATCCTCCTACGTGTTGGCGTGGTGTACGATAAAGCACGTCATAGCAGGTGTACGGATAGTTGGGAGCGGCATAATGCCAAGCCTGGATAAGCATTGCCTGCTCTCCCCAGTTGCGAGCTACCCGGCTGGGAGAGTTATGAGAATTCCAATCATCTACGTTATCTCCCCATTCACGGGTGAAGTAAGTGATTTTGGGGTCGAGCTTCTTTATAGCCCAGTCTTTGTCCGCATTGGCCGGATGGGTGAAAAGGACAGGGTAGACTTCATGGCCGCGTGCCTCGCTGTCGCAACCGGAGTAACAATAAGGATAAGGATATTCTTGTGCTACTAAGTCGAGTGTGTTTTTTGCAAAATCGGCCGGATACCAAGTTTCGTTCAAAATAGGTTCCCACAGCCATACGCAAGGATGATTACGATCGCGACGAACCATATTGCGGATATCACTGTAAACGCGTTGGGCAAATTCAGGAGCGTCGTTCCAGAATTGCCAGCCCGGAGTATTGACAATGACAAACAATCCCAATTCGTCACAGGCATCCATAAAGGCAGGGTCTTGAGGACAGTGGGCATTACGGATTATTTTCAGTCCGGCATCGCGTAATTTTTTTTTTGCATCACGCCAGTGAATACTGTTGGCTACTGCATTGCCTACCACAGCAAAATCCTGATGTCGGTTGGCGCCAATCAAAGGACTTTCGTAGGGCTTTCCGTTCAGCCAGAAACCGTCTTTGCCCTTGAATTCAATGCTACGGATACCGATTCGGCGACGATAGCCGTCTATCGTGTTTCCTTCATTGTCGCGGATACGGACTATTAAATTATATAAGGTAGGGTTTTCGGGGCTCCAAAGCATCGGTTTCTTAACGATGATTTTGTCTTTAGAGGTAATGGCTTTGCCCGGACGAACCTGCACTTTATCGTTTAAGAAAGCGACTTGCCGTCCGTCCGGCTGTTGCAGTTCATATTCCACTACGCCCGTAAAGGTCTTTTTGCTTTCATTGCGCACATGGGTTTTCAGCAGAACTTCCGCCGAGTTGTCGGACACTTTATCGTAGGCAACGAAAAGTCCGCCTCCTGCTGTTTCGTTCTCAAAGTTGGGGTCGGTGATGAAGACGGAGTTATGGGCAATCAGCCAGCAGTCTCGATAAATGCCTCCGAAGTAAGTGTAATCCAGTACATCCTGTGCTTTGCCGGGAGGATAACCGGGGTCATTGCTATTGTCAGTCCATACGGCTATAATGTTATCTGTTTCCCACTTCAGTGCATTCGTGATATCAACCACGACAGGCAGATATCCTCCAAAGTGTTCGGCCAACAGTTTGCCGTTGACAAACACTTTGCTTTTTCCCCATAATGGCTTCAAAATGGAGGAAAAGCTTTTTACCTTTTAAAGCATCGGCAGGAGTGAAGTGTTTGCGATACCACGCTTCTCCCTGGATAGTTAATGCAACCACTGGCTTCGGTCGGCAGATATTCGATGCCGTTGGGAAGAGAGACCACTTCCCAGTTCCGGTCATCAAAGTGGATAGCTTCGGCTCCCGGTGCCGCACCTTTGTGCAGACGCCAGGCAGGATTCATGGAGAAAACATCGCGACCGGAATTTGCCAGCTGATAGAAACCGGCTGTAGAGAATTCCGGTTGATGGGTCGCCTGTACTTTGCATAAAGGAAAAAGCAATAAGGCGATTAAATAATAAAGTAGAATACGTTGCTTCATAATAATAGATATGTTATACTAAATAGGGATTAATTTCCCAAAGATACAATATAGTATGAGTTTATTGTAATCATGACCGGGTAATTTTATTATTTTTCGTAAAGGCTTTCTTTTCCATTAATTCTTCGGTTTCTTTCCTTTAAAGTTGTATTTAGCAAACAAGGTCTGTTTCTTTGTTGTTGAGAGGTGACTCTTATATAGAAGCCTTTAATGTTTGACGTTTACTATATTGCATAGTATTTCAATCCGAATATAATTTTATATAGCACCATTGGGGTCGGAATATACATTGTTATTGTTTACTTCACTTGAAAAAGTCGTGTTGTCGGGTTTAAAAAGCAATTAGGAAAGGACGTTCGTGCTTTTGTATATTGTTGATTAACAGTGTGATATTAACCTGTTTCTATATTAGAAAGAGATTAATACTAGAAGAACTATGTTTTCCATTTGAAAAATAATATATGCTACAAATATATAATAAACATATAATATGCAGCCATATTTATAGTTGAAATCGCACACGGATAAATGTTTATTAACTATTCAACGTATATGGTAGAATATAAGTAGCCTACTTTATCTTTATAAAGAGAGAAATAATAATAGTAGTTTAAGCATTAAAGTATTAATATTTATCTTCGTATCATTGTTAACGCCATTAACACAATGTATTTATTTTCATTATGCCTCCCATACCTCTTGTGTAATGGTAGAAATAAAGTAGAAAACCATTTCTTATGTTCTTTGTAAAAAGGATATATCGAGGAATGGGAATAAAAAAAGCTATTTATTTAATGTGTTGATAATAAGGTGATTATTTTTCGGCATAGTTCTTCTAGAACTTAAACGGATAGAGAATTAAAGAAACGTGTCTTTATTAAATATAGTAAACCTTATTATTAATGCTTATGAATTTGAAAAATTTCACTCTAAGGAGTGAACGTCTCTTAGTAATTGCATTGTTAGCATGTAGCACTCCACATGCTTTTTGCAATTTCAATGGTAAGTGAGGATTCACATAATCCGGTAGTAAATCAGCAGGATACCCATGTCAAGGGAACTGTTATCGATTCTAGGACAGGAGAACCTATCATCGGAGCTAACATTGTGGTAAAAGGTACCACTAATGGTACTATCACAGGAGTTGATGGAGATTATTCTTTGAAAGCGCCGGTAGGTTCCGTGCTGGAAATTTCCTTCATCGGTTATAAGACCGTCACAGTCAAAGCAGTAGCAGGATTGCAGAAAATCAGACTACAAGAAGACAGTTCTCTATTGGATGAAGTAGTAGTTGTAGGATATGGAACGCAAAAAAAAGTGAACTTGTCGGGTGCTGTCGATGCAATCTCTTCCGAAGCTTTGGAAGATAGGCCTATCATCAATGCCGGACAAGGTTTGCAAGGTGTAATTCCAAACCTGAATATCACTATTTCTAATGGTGCTGCCAATTCTACTCCTTCATTCAATATCCGTGGTGAAACTTCATTAAACGGTGGTGACCCTTTAATTTTGGTTGATAACATACCGACCACTTCAGGTGAGCTTTCCCGGTTGAATACCAATGATATTGAAAGTGTTTCTGTTTTAAAGGATGCTGCTTCCGCTGCAATTTATGGTGCTCGTGCTGCTTTTGGTGTTATTTTGGTAACAACAAAGCGGGCCAAATCCGAGAAAATTGCCATTAACGTAAACGCATTTTATTCGACTCGTAAAGTCACACGCGTACCGGAACACGTCACTGATCCTTATACGGTAATGAAAATCAAACACGATGCTGCTACGCCCTTATATAATCTATATCCGGAAAAACAATTGGAAATTGGCAAATACTTTTCAGAACATCCTAATGAAGATCGGGTAGTTATCAATCCGGATGATCCTGAATCTTGGTTGTATTATGGCTCTACTGATTGGATGGATGAAGTATATGAGTCTTCAGCTCCCTCTTTATACAGTAAACTTCAATATCTCTCAAAAAAGCCAAAAAGACTTCTTATTACTTATCAGGCGAATATGCACGCCAGGATGGTATGCTACGTTATGGAAATGATATTTATGATCGTTACAATATTCGCGGTAAAGTTGATTTTCAGATAACAAATTGGTTGAACTTAAGTAACAATACCTCATTTGTACAACGAACTTACGATCAGCCAAGCTTCGGACGTACAGATTGGGGACTATCTGATTTCTTTCACGAAGTAAACCGTACTAACTCATTAGATGTACCTCGTAATCCCGATGGTTCATGGACACAAAGCGGTGGTGCTATTCTTGGAGCTTTGCAGGAAGGCGGACGCAAAATAAATGACAGCCGTGAATTCTCAACAACATTTGGCCTGACATTGGACATTATAAAAAGATATGTGGCAAATTAAAGCAGATGCCACTTGGAGGCGTGATAGTGAATTAAATCGTAATTCTTATCACAATTATCACTATAAAACAGGTCCTAATAAACCGGAGCAGGCTAGCGGACGCCCGACTCGTGCATCTCGTTCTACCTCGTTCTATAATTATAATGTCTATAATGTGTATACTGATTTTCACTATACGTTTGCAGATAAACATTATGTTCAAGCTTTACTCGGTTTTAATCAGGAAACCAGAAAGACCAATTCTTTCTCTATGTATCGTGATGATTTGATCAGCTCTTCCTTCCCCACTCCCGAATTGGCCGTTGGAGAAAAAGGGATAGGTGAAGATATCAGCGAATGGGCTGGTGAGAGGTATGTTTTTCCGCGTTAATTACATCTATGATGATAAATATATTTTAGAAATGAACGGTCGTTATGATGGTACTTCACGTTTCCCCAAAAAAGATCGTTTTGGTTTCTTCCCCTCCGGATCTGTTGCTTGGGTTTTGTCGAAAGAAAAGTTTATGGAAAACATAAATCAAAGCATTGGTTTGGATATGTTGAAGTTCCGTGCTTCTTATGGTGCTTTAGGAAATCAGAATGTAGGTACTTATGCCTATCTGCCTACTATGAGTTCCGGACAAATAGGTCAAATATTGGATGGTTCACAGCCGGTAGCCGTGTATGCTCCGGGAGTGGTATCGAATACGTTGACTTGGGAAAAGGTTAGAACTATTAATGGAGGTATTGACCTGGCACTCTTGAACAACCGCTTGTCTGCCAGCTTTGATTACTATGTGCGCTACACGGAAGGTATGCTGACTAAAAGTAAAACGTTACCAAGTGTATTTGGTGCCAGTGAACCCAAAACTAATGCTGCTGACCTGAAAACAAAAGGTTGGGAATTGTCTTTAAGATGGAGAGATCAGTTTATGTTGGCAGACTCACCGTTTAACTATAGTATTAAAGTAGCTTTAGCCGACAGTCGTGCATTCATTACTAAATATGATAACCCGAATAAACGGTTGGGAGACTATTATGAGGGACAGGAAATAGGCGAAATGTGGGGATTGACTACTGAGGGTTTCTTCCAGACTGAAGAGGAAATTAAAAACCATGCCGACCAAAGTGCAGTAGGTGAAGATGACCAGAGCTATAAATTCTATGTAGGTGACCTGAAGTTTGCCGATTTAAACAATGATGGAAAAATCAATAAAGGTGACTGGACATTGGCTAACCCGGGTGATTTCCGCAAAATTGGTAATAGTTCGAGCCGATATCCTTATAGTTTTGATCTTTCGGCAGACTGGAAAGGATTTGATATTCGCGGATTCTTTCAGGGCATAGGTAAGAGAGACTGGTGGTATGCAGGCGGTGGAAATCATTATTTTTGGGGAATCTACGCACAGCCTTGGACAAATGTACAAACTCATAATCTGGACCACTGGACACCGGAAAATCCCAATGCTTATTATCCTCGTGTAAAGGCTTACATTGCTGAATCAACAGGTAGCGAGCTGGCTTGTGTACAGACAAGATATATGCAAGATGCTTCTTATTTACGTATGAAAAACCTGACTATAGGTTATACATTACCACAGGACCTGACCCGGAAATTGAATATTGAACGTGTGCGTTTCTATTTCAGCGGTGAGAACTTGTTTGAAATTACTCACCTGAAGGCCAATCTCGACCCGGAAGCCTTGGATTCCAGCAGTAAAAGTATATCCTTTACAACGTTCTTATTCTTTTGGTGTTAATTTAACTTTCTAATTAATTTACTGATATGAAACAATTAAAAACTATATATGCAGTAGCTACCTTTATGGGATGTGCACTTTTTACCGGATGCAATGATGATTATCTGCAAAAATATCCGGAAGATAGCTTGAATGAAGAGGCATTCTTTAAAACTGTAACCGATTTGGAAACTTATACCAATGGCTTTTATGGCATGTTTGGAGCCTCGTATGACGATTTATTTTCTGATAATATCGGTCATGGAACAGGTGATTATACATTTAGTCAAAAATTAAAAGGACGTATTGATGAGACTAAAATAGGATCATTTGGATGGAAAAAGGATGGCGTATGGGAAAAATATTCATGATATCAATTTTATGTTAGTCAATGCTCATAAAGTGGAGGGTGACGAAAATGAAAAGAAACATTATATAGGTTTGGCCCGTTTATGTCGTGCGTTGCAATATTATGGCTTAATTAAGAATTATGGGTCTGCTCCTTGGTATTCTGCTCCAATTGCGACAGATGATGAAGAAGCATTATACAAAACTCAGGATTCACGTTCGTTGGTCGTTGACTCGGTGATGGCTGATTTGCAATATGCTTGCGATTATATGCAGGAGGGAAGCAGCCGTACACGGGTTACTCGTTACGCTGCTTTAGGATATATGGCACGCATAGCCTTACATGAAGGTACTTTTCGTAAATATCATGAAGAGATAAGTGAACTGGCCGGTACTGCCAATTCATTCTTGGAAAAAAAGCTGTTTGGGCTACTGATGAAATAATGAGTTCCGGACAATTTGAAATCACAGGAAAAGGGGCAGCTGCCTATCGTGATTTATTCACTAATCCTGATCTGAGCAAAAATAAAGAAATAATTTTATTCTCTGATTATGATAAAGATTTAAATCGTAAGAACAACACTTCAACAGTATTAAACTGGCAATGGAATTTGAGTCGTAGCCTGGCCGATAGTTATTTAAAATCGGATGGAACTCCTATCACAGAGGCAGATCGTACCAAGACTTTTGTAGACATGTTTACTGACCGTGACCCCCGTATGGCTGAGACAATTATGTATCCTGGATTTATTAACGAAGGAGACAATAGTACGCTGCCCACTAAAATTGTATTGGATTACGGTGGCTTGGGGCAAATCAAATTTTTGCCACGTACAGATGCAACTTATGGTGGGTGGGGTGAAAATATAACCGACCTTCCTATCATCCGTTATGCCGAAATTCTATTAATAAATGCGGAAGCAAAAGCAGAACTCGGCATATTGACCCAAAACGATCTGAACGCAACAGTTAATTTACTCCGCAGTCGTGTGGAAATGCCCGAAATGACTATAAATGTTCCGATAGATCCGGCTTTGGAAGCATTATATCCAAGCGTAAGTGGGGCATTGAAAAACGTCATACTTGAAATACGTCGCGAACGTCGGGTGGAATTGGCATGTGAAGGTTTCCGTTACGATGATACAATGCGCTGGGCTGCCGGCAGCATCTATGAAAGACCATTCGAAGGTGTTTATCTCCCGGGGTTCGGTGTATATGATTGTACCGGTGACGGTGTGCCTGATGTGGCATTGTTCAAATCTCCCAATGATAAAATGGGGATATACTGATGAAGAATTGAAAGAACTTTCTGTATATTACACAGAAGATGAAAACGGTGCTCCAAAACAGATTTATTTAAGTGAAGGTGATAAGGGAAATATTCGCTTCTATTCTGATACAGATGAGGATGCCAATAAATTTATTGCACCTAAATATTATTATTATCCACTGTCAAAAGATGAATTGGTCTTAAATCCCAATTTGAAGCAACCGATTGGATGGTAATAGTATAATGGAAGATATTGTAATATGTGAATCGTTACGTTTTCAAGATAACTGATTTTAGTCAAACCTCTGATAGCTCCATTAATTGGCAAGGCTGTCAGAGGTTAATTTTATCATGGTGTATTAAACAACGTAATAACTTGAGGGTCTTACCGGTGCAAAGTTACGCATTTTTAGAAGTTTGGGTGTTGACTTCTTGTTTGTTCTGCGTTAGAAAGCAATTCTGTATGATAAAGATGCAGAAATTTGCGTGGGAAGCGGTGAAATATCCCCTGCTGACAATGTGTCAACAGCGATTTAACGGGAACAGTCCGGTTGATCGTGAAGTAGCGGACCACTTGTCACTCTTGAGGGTTTAACATATCATATCACTGGTCGAGGAAAGAGTAAGGCGTTTCTTAGGGCCGGCCAAGTCCTTTTGAACGGAAGATTATTACAGTCTACTGCAATGGACTGTACAGTCCGTTACCGTGGACTGTACGGTCTACCGTAACGGACTATACGGTCCACTGTGGAAGACTGTAGTAATTCGACTTATAGACAGGCATAATCGAAAGGACGGAAACGTTTAAACCGGCTAGTGAAACGACTTAGGGAGTTCAAAACGGGATCAAAACAAACCTTATGGGATCACGGATGGGAAAACCTGTGATGCTTACTGCTTCTATGAAGCCTTTGGATTCAAAGTGCACATCATAGGATAATGCAGAGGCATCCGTTCATCAAGATGAATGTGTGTTTCTGTTGAAGTCTGTTCAACACGGACCGGTGAAAAGTAATTGAGGGTTTCAGAAGGAAGCACGATACGAGCCATGAGGCAGAGGTCGGCTCAGTTGTAATTCTTGGGGGATTAATATTTGTTAATTTCCCTTTATGCATACACCTTTGCTAATCTATACAGAAAAGAACCTCTTATCTACTACTCCACGAAATGAAGCCCTAAATGCTTTAATTTTTTTGCATTAAAAGCTTCCGCAGCAGCATTTGTGCTTCTGTTCACAAAAAGTAGTTTAATATCCGTTCGTAATGATTCTCAATGGAATTGGCAACAGTAGTGAATGTATCATAACCAAACTCCTCAATTTCATTATACCAAAGTGCCAGTTTGGCACGAGCCACATCTTTATCTGTATAGTCTGAAAATATCTTCCCTAATCGTAGTGCGTAATAGTACACGGATTTTATATCCGGGAATTGTTCAAAAGAGTAGTTTGGCTCTTACCTTCTGGCTTTGCAGCCACTTGTCCGGAGCCTTAAACAGCAGGTTACCGGCTTCTGGCCAACAACTGTCTGAGTGTATCTCCATTGCTAAACACTTTAGGTTCATAACTTTCCCCCTTGGCTTTAGCTTCCTTGATTTTCCTGTTCTCATCCTTCATTACTTGCCAGCGATAAGCGATCCGAAGGTCTTGTACAGCTTCATAAACCAACTTTGAGACATGGAAACGATCCACTACCTGCATAGCCCCGGGAAAACAACGTTTTGCTATTTTCTGCATACTGCCGGCCATATCAAGTGTAATTTCCTTTACTTGGTTGCGCTTATCGGCATCTATTTTGAGAAGCACATTGATAACATCCTCTGCTTTAGTTCCCTTTACAATAGCTACAATGGTGCCTTTTCGACCATGCTTATCCCGATTGGTAAGGATTGTATATAGTTCGCCTTTGCTTAAAGCCGTTTCATCAATACATAAATGATAACCTATATTTTTTTAGGATAAAGAATAAAGTCTTCAGCATGTTCCTTCTGATTCCAATTATTGAAAATCACTTAAATGTTCTTTGTATTGAGTCTGGAGTTGCTTGCCATCCATACAGTAATGTTCTGCTACACTTTGGCAACTAACCGCATGATTGTCTAAGTAACACTTTTAAAAAAAAGCTCCGAACTCAGCTGTTATGCGAGTACCGGAGGCTACTAAGTTCAATCACGACTATAAGTTTGTCCTGTTTCCGGGTCTTCCCAACGACGCCGCTTGATGCGTAGATATACAGCCTTGCCGCGAACAGGAAAGTCTTGCACTTCTATTTCCGAGAAGAAACCTTTGGAATGTAGATGTAAATGGGAATGCTCTTGAGGAATGGAAGGCTTTTCCTCAAGAAAAAAAAAATGAAGCAAGTCTCTTGAGAGACATGGTTAACCAGGTCAAAATAGTCAAGCAGGCCTGCAGGAAAGAACAAGCTCAACATCTCCAGTGGAGTGGCAGGGGGGTTGAAGGTTCTGTTTCATGCCACAAAGATAGTGTTTTTTAACTAATTCCCCCAAGTTTTCAAACTGAGCCCGTATAGTTTGGGCTCAGCGGAAATATCTGGTTGGTAAGTTTTAAAATTAGCTATCTTTGCTTACCTTTGTTTTATGAAACCCGAACGACTCCTTCGTGCCATCCTTCCGGATGTGCTTATAGACAACTTTGATATTGTCAATTTCGACAAGAGTGCTGACCGTTTTGATATTTATCTTGATGAAAAAAAAGTTCAGCTAAAAGAAGATAAGACCAACCCGGATATCATATCCTATGGTTTTGGTGAGTATCGTACAATCCAAGACTATCCTATTCGTGGTCGCGCCACTTATCTCCATGTTCGTAAACGTAAATGGCTTGACAAGTCTTCCAATGAAATCTTCAGCTATGACTGGGATTTATCCGAATTTGACGGTACACGGCTCAATTCTGAGTTCGTTTCTTTTTTAAAAGAAGGAGATTGAATCTACTCCTGTGAGCATCTGTGTGCTTGCGGAACGTTATGGCGTAAAAGGACAGGAACTCTTCGTAAACAATACAAGGAGAAAATCAGTGATTACCGGAACTGGGACCAACTCGAACATGCGCATGACTACCTCCTTTATCCTGAAAACATTGGAGAAAACCTTTCTTTGGATGAAACTTGCCTGAGCAATGGAGATGTTTATACGATTCTGACCAATAAAGCAGCCAAAGGCCGTAAGGGGGCTTTAGTTGCAATGGTTCGTGGAGTGGCCACAGATGCGGTAAGCGGAATCTTGCGCAGGCTTCCGCACCGGAAACGGCTGTCTGTCAAGACTGTCACTACAGATTTATCTTCAGCCATGATGCTGACGGTCAGAAAGGTGTTTCCTGCCGCAAAGCTGATCAATGACCGTTTTCATGTACAGCAGCTCATGTCTGAAGCTGTAGACCAGTTAAGAATACGCTATCGGTGGAAAGTACTTGATGCGGAAAATCAGGCTATCAGGGAGCACCGTCAAAAGAAGAAAGAAGCAAAGAGTAAGGCGGAAAGGGAGAGAATAGGGAAATGGGAGCCTGAAAGAATGGAGAACGGAGAAACCCTGCCACAGATAGTAAGCAGAAGCAAGCATATTATACTGAAACACTGGAGCAAATGGAATGAACAGCAAAAAAAGACCAGGGCTGCCATTCTCTTTGATAAATTCCCCAAGCTTCTGGAAGGATACAGCCTTAGCATGAAACTGACAGACATCTTCAACAAGAAGTCAGGTCCCGATGAAGCAAGGCTAAATCTCGCAAGATGGTACAATGAAGTGGAAAAGTTTGACTATATGGAGTTCAACAAGGTACTTGATACCTTTTCAAACCATAGTACGACCATCATAAATTATTTTGAAGAACGATTGACAAATGCTTCAGCGGAGTCGTTCAATGCTAAAATCAAAGCTTTTCGAAGCCAGTTAAGAGGGGTGGCTGATCTGAAATTCTTCATGTTCAGACTGGCTAGGCTATACGCTTAAAAAGAAAGATTACCAACCAGGAAAATCCGCTGACCCCCCAAATTGGCTTTTTTCGATTTGAGCCCGGCTCAGTTGTAATTCTTGGGGGATTAATATTTGTTAATTTCCCTTTATGCATACACCTTTGCTAATCTATACAGAAAGAACCTCTTATCTACTACTCCACGAAATGAAGCCCTAAATGCTTTAATTTTTTGCATTAAAAAGCTTCCGCAGCAGCATTTGTGCTTCTGTTCACAAAAGTAGTTTAATATCCGTTCGTAATGATTCTCAATGGAATTGGCAACAGTAGTGAATGTATCATAACCAAACTCCTCAATTTCATTATACCAAAGTGCCAGTTTGGCACGAGCCACATCTTTATCTGTATAGTCTGAAAATATCTTCCCTAATCGTAGTGCGTAATAGTACACGGATTTTATATCCGGGAATTGTTCAAAAGAGTAGTTTGGCTCTTACCTTCTGGCTTTGCAGCCACTTGTCCGGAGCCTTAAACAGCAGGTACCGGCTTCTGGCCAACAACTGTCTGAGAGTGTATCTCCATTGCTAAACACTTTAGGTTCATAACTTTCCCCCTTGGCTTTAGCTTCCTTGATTTTCCTGTTCTCATCCTTCATTACTTGCCAGCGATAAGCGATCCGAAGGTCTTGTACAGCTTCATAAACCAACTTTGAGACATGGAAACGATCCACTACCTGCATAGCCCCGGGAAAACAACGTTTTGCTATTTTCTGCATACTGCCGGCCATATCAAGTGTAATTTCCTTTACTTGGTTGCGCTTATCGGCATCTATTTTGAGAAGCACATTGATAACATCCTCTGCTTTAGTTCCCTTTACAATAGCTACAATGGTGCCTTTTCGACCATGCTTATCCCGATTGGTAAGGATTGTATATAGTTCGCCTTTGCTTAAAGCCGTTTCATCAATACATAAATGATAACCTATATTTTTTAGGATAAAGAATAAAGTCTTCAGCATGTTCCTTCTGATTCCAATTATTGAAATCACTTAAATGTTCTTTTGTATTGGAGTCTGGAGTTGCTTGCCATCCATACAGTAATGTTCTGCTACACTTTGGCAACTAACCGCATGATTGTCTAAGTAACACTTTTAAAAAGCTCCGAACTCAGCTGTTATGCGAGTACCGGAGGCTACTAAGTTCCAATCACGACTATAAGTTTGTCCTGTTTCCGGGTCTTCCCAACGACGCCGCTTGATGCGTAGATATACAGCCTTGCCGCGAACAGGAAAGTCTTGCACTTCTATTTCCGGGAAGAAACCTTTGGAATGTAGATGTAAATGGGAATGCTCTTGAGGAATGGAAGGCTTTTCCTCAAGAAAAAAAAAAAATGAAGCAAGTCTCTTGAGAGACATGGTTAACCAGGTCAAAATAGTCAAGCAGGCCTGCAGGAAAGAACAAGCTCAACATCTCCAGTGGAGTGGCAGGGGGTTGAAGGTTCTGTTTCATGCCACAAAGGTGTCTTGTTTTCCTCATGCCACAAAGATAGTGTTTTTAACTAATTCCCCCAAGTTTGGGTCAGCGGATTTTCCTGGTTGGTAATCTTTCTTTTAAGCGTATAGCCTAGCCAGTCTGAACATGAAGAATTTCAGATCAGCCACCCCTCTTAACTGGCTTCGAAAAGCTTTGATTTTAGCATTGAACGACTCCGCTGAAGCATTTGTCAATCGTTCTTCAAAATAATTTATGATGGTCGTACTATGGTTTGAAAAGGTATCAAGTACCTTGTTGAACTCCATATAGTCAAACTTTTCCACTTCATTGTACCATCTTGCGAGATTTAGCCTTGCTTCATCGGGACCTGACTTCTTGTTGAAGATGTCTGTCAGTTTCATGCTAAGGCTGTATCCTTCCAGAAGCTTGGGGAATTTATCAAAGAGAATGGCAGCCCTGGTCTTTTGCTGTTCATTCCATTTGCTCCAGTGTTTCAGTATAATATGCTTGCTTCTGCTTACTATCTGTGGCAGGGGTTTCTCCGTTCTCCATTCTTTCAGGCTCCCATTTCCCTATTCTCTCCCTTTCCGCCTTACTCTTTGCTTCTTTCTTCTTTTGACGGTGCTCCCTGATAGCCTGATTTTCCGCATCAAGTACTTTCCACCGATAGCGTATTCTTAACTGGTCTACAGCTTCAGACATGAGCTGCTGTACATGAAAACGGTCATTGATCAGCTTTGCGGCAGGAAACACCTTTCTGACCGTCAGCATCATGGCTGAAGATAAATCTGTAGTGACAGTCTTGACAGACAGCCGTTTCCGGTGCGGAAGCCTGCGCAAGATTCCGCTTACCGCATCTGTGGCCACTCCACGAACCATTGCAACTAAAGCCCCCTTACGGCCTTTGGCTGCTTTATTGGTCAGAATCGTATAAACATCTCCATTGCTCAGGCAAGTTTCATCCAAAGAAAGGTTTTCTCCAATGTTTTCAGGATAAAGGAGGTAGTCATGCGCATGTTCGAGCTGATCCCGGTTCCGGTAATCACTGATTTTCTCCTTGTATTGTTTACGAAGAGTCTGTCCTTTTTTACGCCATAACGTTCCGCAAGCACACAGATGCTCACAGGAGTAGATTCAATCTCCTTCTTTTTAAAAAAGAAACGAACTCAGAATTGAGCCGTGTACCGTCAAATTCGGATAAATCCCAGTCATAGCTGAAGATTTCATTGGAAGACTTGTCAAGCCATTTACGTTTACGAACATGGAGATAAGTGGCGCGACCACGAATAGGATAGTCTTGGATTGTACGATACTCACCAAAACCATAGGATATGATATCCGGGTTGGTCTTATCTTCTTTTTTAGCTGAACTTTTTTTTCATCAAGATAAATATCAAAACGGTCAGCACTCTTGTCGAAATTGACAATATCAAAGTTGTCTATAAGCACATCCGGAAGGATGGCACGAAGGAGTCGTTCGGGTTTCATAAAACAAAGGTAAGCAAAGATAGCTAATTTTAAAACTTACCAACCAGATATTTCCGCTGAGCCCTAATTCCCCCAAGTTTTTCAAACTGAGCCCTAATTCCCCCTAAGTTTTGGCTCAGTTGTAATTTTGGGGGATTAATATTTGTTAATTTCCCTTTATGCATACACCTTTGCTAATCTATACAGAAAGATCCTCTTATCTACTACTCCACGAAATGAAGCCCTAAATGCTTTAATTTTTTGCATTAAAAGCTTCCGCAGCAGCATTTGTGCTTCTGTTCACAAAGTAGTTTAATATCCGTTCGTAATGATTCTCAATGGAATTGGCAACAGTAGTGAATGTATCATAACCAAACTCCTCAATTTCATTATACCAAAGTGCCAGTTTGGCACGAGCCACATCTTTATCTGTATAGTCTGAAAATATCTTCCCTAATCGTAGTGCGTAATAGTACACGGATTTTATATCCGGGAATTGTTCAAAGAGTAGTTTGGCTCTTACCTTCTGGCTTTGCAGCCACTTGTCCGGAGCCTTAAACAGCAGGTACCGGCTTCTGGCCAACAACTGTCTGAGTGTATCTCCATTGCTAAACACTTTAGGTTCATAACTTTCCCCCTTGGCTTTAGCTTCCTTTGATTTTCCTGTTCTCATCCTTCATTACTTGCCAGCGATAAGCGATCCGAAGGTCTTGTACAGCTTCATAAACCAACTTTGAGACATGGAAACGATCCACTACCTGCATAGCCCCGGGAAAACAACGTTTTGCTATTTTCTGCATACTGCCGGCCATATCAAGTGTAATTTCCTTTACTTGGTTGCGCTTATCGGCATCTATTTTGAGAAGCACATTGATAACATCCTCTGCTTTAGTTCCCTTTACAATAGCTACAATGGTGCCTTTTCGACCATGCTTATCCCGATTGGTAAGGATTGTATATAGTTCGCCTTTGCTTAAAGCCGTTTCATCAATACATAAATGATAACCTATATTTTTAGGATAAAGAATAAAGTCTTCAGCATGTTCCTTCTGATTCCAATTATTGAAATCACTTAAATGTTCTTTGTATTGAGTCTGGAGTTGCTGCTTGCCATCCATACAGTAATGTTCTGCTACACTTTGGCAACTAACCGCATGATTGTCTAAGCAACACTTTTAAAAACGCTCCGAACTCAGCTGTTATGCGAGTACCGGAGGCTACTAAGTTCAATCACGACTATAAGTTTGTCCTGTTTCCGGGTCTTCCCAACGACGCCGCTTGATGCGTAGATATACAGCCTTGCCGCGAACAGGAAAGTCTTGCACTTCTATTTCCGGGAAGAAACCTTTGGAATGTAGATGTAAATGGGAATACTCTTGAGGAATGGAAGGCTTTTCCTCAAGAAAAAAATGAAGCAAGTCTCTTGAGAGACATGGTTAACCAGGTCAAAATAGTCAAGCAGGCCTGCAGGAAAGAACAAGATCAACATCTCCAGTGGAGTGGCAGGGGGTTGAAGGTTCTGTTTCATGCCACAAAGATAGTGTTTTTAACTAATTCCCCCAAGCTGAGCCGGTTGAAGTTTTTTCAAACTGAGCCCCCAAGAACTTTTTTTCAAACTGAGCCTCAAACAAGAGGTATATATACAAAAAAAACGAGTCAACGTATTCACGTCAGCCCGCAGCAATTAATCTTAAAATCCTAATACATTTTTTCTTATGAAGCTCTTTCTTCGGTGGGCGTTGACGGATTCGAACCGCCGACCCTCTGCTTGTAAGGCAGATGCTCTGAACCAGCTGAGCTAAACGCCCGATAGTGCTTTCTCGTGCAATATTTAATTTTTTCTTCGGTGGGCGTTGACGGATTCGAACCGCCGACCCTCTGCTTGTAAGGCAGATGCTCTGAACCAGCTGAGCTAAACGCCCGAAGGTTGCTTTTTATATAACAAAAGAGGTGAAGATGGAGTGGGCGTTGACGGATTCGAACCGCCGACCCTCTGCTTGTAAGGCAGATGCTCTGAACCAGCTGAGCTAAACGCCCGTTGCCTCTTGTTTTCAAAAGCGTTGCAAAGGTATGGTTTTTTTTGATAACTGCAAACTTTTCTCCTATTATTTTTTCATTTATTTTTCAATAAAGCAGATAACAAACTGATTAACAAGAAATAAAAAAGTAAAGCCCACAACCTTTTCAAGATAAGAATTGCGGGCTTTACTCCATATATATATGACACTTTTTTATTCTTGTCCGAAACGCTTAGCTTGTTCAGCAATCAGTTCCGCATCATCAAAATAGTTTATCTTCATCGCCTTGCGTACTTCATCCAATGTTTCTGCCGCAGTTGCACGGGCTGTTTCGCATCCCTTACGCAACATATCATAAATAGCCGGAATATCCTTTTCAAACTCTTTACGACGCTCGCGGATAGGAGTCAGTTCTTCTTGCATAATAGCGGCCAGGAACTTCTTCACCTTCATGTCTCCCAATCCACCACGGGTGTAATGTGCCTTCAGTTCATCCAAGTTAGGATAATCGGGCAAATAACGTCCAAAATGCTCAGGCTTACAGAAAGCATCCAGATAAGTAAAGACAGTATTACCCTCAAGTTTACCCGGGTCGGATACTTTGATATGGGTCGGGTCAGTGTACATACCCTTCACTTTCTTTTCCACTTCATCGGCAGTATCGGAGAGATAAATGCAGTTGCCCAACGATTTGCTCATTTTTGCCTTTCCATCCGTACCCGGCAGACGCAGACAAGCCGCATTGTCCGGCAACAGGATTTCGGGTTCTACCAACGTATCACCATAAATATGATTGAACCGACGTACAATTTCACGGGTCTGCTCAATCATCGGCTCCTGATCTTCACCCACCGGAACGGTAGTTGCTTTGAAAGCGGTAATATCGGCTGCCTGACTAATAGGATAAGTGAAAAAACCGACAGGAATACTAGTCTCGAAATTACGCATCTGTATTTCTGTTTTCACCGTAGGGTTACGTTGCAGACGAGATACGGTAACCAAATCCATATAATAGAAAGTCAGCTCACAAAGTTCAGGAATCTGGGACTGAATAAATATAGTAGACTTAGTCGGGTCCAAGCCGACAGCCATATAGTCAAGTGCCACTTCAATAACATTCTGGCGAACCTTTTCAGGATTATCAATATTATCAGTCAAAGCCTGTGCGTCTGCTATAAAAATAAAAGTCTTGTCATACAGTCCGGAATTCTGAAGTTCAACTCTGCGCTTCAACGAACCTACGTAATGACCGATATGCAATCTTCCCGTAGGACGGTCACCGGTCAGTATGATTTTTTCTTTTCCCATATCTCTTAAATATTATCTTATATTAAAAATTACGCAAAGATAGGAATATTCTGACACAATACTTAACTTTGAACCGCTATTTCACATATAATAATTGTTATGAATAAACTAAGACCGACCATTAAACTAGCTCTATTTATCTCTGTTGCAGGCGCATTTCTCGCTGCATGTTCCGATGACGATGACAAAAAGCCTTCTGCTCCATCAAAAATCATTACCGGAATAAGAGTATATAAAATCACCGATGTCATAAGCTTATGAAGGCGACCTTGACTTTACTTATGACAAAGACAAACGCCTAACCGGTGTGTGGCAATGCTCCATTGACCACTATAAACTATTCCTATGGAGATAATTCACACATAAGCTATAATTACTCTTCGGAAAACTCTCCATTAGTAGAAATAACCACCACTTTAGAGAATGGCCGCAGCTATGTGTGCAAATTTTCCAATCAGGACAGTCCCATCACCTATTCATATAATAATGAAGGATATCTGAAAAGCAGTAATAATAACGGAATAGTGCTTGAATACCAATGGAACAAAAAGAACCTGACCTCTATTACTTCCACACCAAGAGGAACTTACAACAGTGATTACAAAATATCCACCATTGCTAATGACTACAGCCTTGACCTGAACACGCTGGCACAATGGATTGACGAACGACCCAATTATATAAACGTGGTAAACACATTGGGACAAATGGCAGGCATTTTAGGCAAACAAGTGAAAAATATCATAGAAGACACTTATTATATATACGACTATAGTTTCCGGCAGGATGGAAGACTAAAAGATATGACCCTGATGGGCGGATACGAATAAAATATTATTCTTTCTCATTCCGTTTTCGTATGCCGATGATACAGAAGTATCCGAATAAATATACAAAAAACAGAACATTCGGAGAGGATTTCAGACTTTTATTTTAATTTGTGTTGACAAAGAGCCTGATTTATTTTGTTATCTTAGGAAATAAGTAGTTACTTTGCACAAAATTTAGTAGATGCTATGTATCCTACAGGAACAAAGATAATATAGACATACGAGCAAATGCGTTAGTCCTCTCACGAGGATGGACGCATTTTTTTTATATATTTAGCGACATTAAAACAACTATTATAATAAGAAACTTTCAATGAAAAAGGATTTAAAGAAAGTCCTGGTATTGGGTTCGGGTGCACTCAAGAATCGGCCAGGCAGGAGAGTTTGATTACTCAGGTTCACAAGCGCTGAAAGCATTGCGCGAAGAAGGCATTCACTCGGTGTTGGTAAATCCTAACATCGCAACTATTCAGACTTCGGAAGGTATTGCCGACAAAGTGTACTTCCTTCCTGTTACTCCCTTCTTTGTTGAAGAAATTATTAAGAAAGAACAACCGGACGGTATCTTATTGGCTTTCGGTGGTCAGACTGCACTGAACTGCGGTACTGAGCTTTATCTGAACGGTACATTAAAGAAACATGGTGTAGAAGTACTGGGTACTTCCGTAGAAGCCATCATGTACACTGAAGACCGTGATTTATTCGTAAAGAAGCTGGATGAAATTCCGATGAAAACCCCGAAGAGCCACGCTGTGGAAAGCATGGAAGAGGCTCTGAAGGCTGCCCGCGAAATCGGTTATCCTGTTATGGTACGCTCTGCTTACGCATTGGGCGGTTTGGGTAGCGGTATCTGTCCGGACGAAGAAGCTTTCATCAAATTAGCAGAAAGCTCATTCGCATTCTCTAAACAGATCCTGGTTGAAGAGTCATTGAAAGGTTGGAAAGAAATTGAATTCGAAGTAATCCGCGATGCTAATGATCATTGTTTCACAGTAGCAAGCATGGAAAACTTCGACCCGCTGGGTATCCACACCGGCGAGTCTATCGTGGTGGCTCCTACTTGCTCTCTGACAGAAGAACAAGTAACATGCTGCAAGAATTGTCTACAAAATGTATCCGTCACTTGGGTATTGTGGGTGAATGTAACATCCAATATGCTTTCAATGCAGATACCAACGACTACCGTGTCATCGAAGTAAACGCGCGTCTGAGCCGTTCTTCTGCACTGGCTTCCAAGGCCACCGGATTCCCCTTGGCATTCGTTGCCGCCAAAATCGCTTTAGGCTACACATTAGACCAGATTGGCGAGATGGGTACTCCTAACTCAGCATACGAAGCTCCCCAATTGGATTACTTGATTTGTAAAATCCCCCGTTGGGACTTGACAAAATTCGCAGGTGTATCACGTCAGATCGGCTCCAGCATGAAGTCTGTGGGTGAAATCATGTCTATAGGCCGCTCTTTCGAGGAAATCATTCAGAAAGGTCTTCGTATGATCGGTCAGGGCATGCACGGTTTCGTAGGAACGACCATACTAAATTCGAGAATCTGGATGAGGAACTGGCTAACCCGACAGACCTCCGCATCTTCTCCATCGCTTCGGCATTGGAAGAAGGATACAGCATTGAACGTATCCACGAACTGACCAAGATCGACCCGTGGTTCTTGGGTAAGTTGAAAAACATCGTTGACTACAAAATCAAACTTTCGACTTATAATAAGATTGAGGATCTGCCCGCAGATGTGCTTCGCCAAGCTAAAGTATTAGGCTTCTCCGACTTCCAGATTGCACGCTTCGTATTGAAATCCAGTGGCAATATGGAAAAGGAGAACTTGGCTGTACGAGCTCGTCGTAAAGCTTAGGTATTCTTCCGGCTGTGAAGCGTATCAATACCGTCGCATCCGAACATCCCGAACTGACCAATTACCTGTATATGACATACGCTACCACAGGTTATGATGTCAATTATTATAAGAATGAAAAATCAGTAGTTGTATTAGGCTCGGGGGCTTACCGCATCGGGTCATCTGTGGAATTCGACTGGTGCTCTGTAAATGCTGTACAGACAGCACGTAAATTGGGTTACAAATCCATCATGATTAACTATAACCCTGAAACGGTTTCTACCGACTATGACATGTGCGACCGTCTGTATTTTGACGAACTTTCATTCGAACGTGTACTTGACGTGATTGACCTGGAACAGCCGGGTGGTGTCATTGTATCGGTAGGCGGACAGATTCCTAACAACCTGGCTATGAAGCTACATCGTCAGTCAGTACCTGTATTGGGAACTTCACCTCTTTCTATCGACCGTGCGGAAAACCGTCATAAATTCTCGGCTATGCTCGACCAACTGGGTATTGACCAACCGGCTTGGAAGGAATTGACCAGCCTGGAAGAGATGGAAGAGTTCGTCAACAAAGTAGGTTACCCGGTATTGGTCGTCCTTCATACGTGCTCTCGGGCGCTGCCATGAACGTATGCTATAACGAAGACGAATTAAAAGAATTCTTGCAGATGGCCAAGGAAGTTTCTAAAGAATATCCGGTAGTCGTATCACAATTCATGCAAGACACCAAAGAAATAGAATTCGACGCTGTAGCCCAAAACGGTGAGGTAGTGGAATATGCCATATCAGAACATATTGAATACGCAGGTGTACACTCGGGTGATGCAACCTTGGTATTCCCGGCTCAGAAGATTTATTTCGAGACAGCCCGCCGCATCAAGAAAATCGGTCGCCGCATAGCCAAAGAATTAAACATTTCCGGTCCGTTCAATATGCAGTTCCTGGCTAAGAACAATGAAGTAAAAGTGATTGAATGTAACCTGCGTGCCTCACGTTCATTCCCGTTCGTTTCCAAGGTATTGAAACGTAACTTCATTGAAACCGCAACCCGCATCATGTTGGGTGCTCCATACAGCCAACCGGACAAGTCGGCATTCGACATCGACCGTATCGGTGTAAAGGCAAGTCAGTTCTCCTTCTCACGCCTGCACAAGGCAGACCCTGTATTGGGTGTAGATATGTCTTCAACCGGTGAAGTAGGTTGTATCGGTGATGACTTCCATGAAGCTTTGCTGAACTCACTGATCGCTGTCGGTTTCAAGATTCCTACAAAATCTGTCATGTTCTCGTCAGGTGCTACCAAATCCAAAGTAGATTTGCTGGAAGCAAGCCGTATGTTGGCAAATAAGGGATACGAGATTTATGCAACTGCCGGAACCGCAACTTTCTTGAATGCACACGGAGTAAATACCACACCGGTTTACTGGCCGGATGAAAAGCCCGATGCAGAAAACAATGTCATGAAGATGATTGCCGAACATAAATTCGACCTGATAGTCAACATTCCGAAGAACCATACCAAACGTGAGCTGACTAATGGTTACAAAATTCGTCGTGGAGCAATCGACCACAATATTCCTTTGATTACCAACGCCCGTTTGGCAAGTGCTTTCATTGAAGCATTCTGTGAAATGAGTGAAAAGGATATTCAGATAAAGAGCTGGCAAGATTACAAATAATCCTTCCCAATAAATAAAAAGAGGGTGTGTCTTCAATCTGACACACCCTCTTTTTTTTGATAAGATACTACTATGGGACTAATATTGGAGTACCATCCTTTTTAAAGGATACAACAGTTCGTAATGCGCTTTGGTCTAGAATATAATATTTGTTATTGTATTCTATTATTTTGTCGGCACAAGAGAACATGATGTTGTTTCCTTCGTTCAGAACAACGAATGAAGTGTCTGCAATGTGACTAGTGACGGAATCATAATAAGCTTCATCAAGAGGTATTGTTATTTTATATACATCACAATTTAAAGGAACTGTTTCAACAGAATCTTTATTCCCAGAACAAGCTGATAATAATCCTAGTAGAAATATCTGTATAATTCTATTTTTCATTTTTAACAAGCACAATCATTAATGAATAATTTAGATAAGGCTTTAATTGTCTTGTCCAAATTCTGCTCAGTATTAATACAAAGGCGTAAAAAAAGAAGTTAATAACAATCAGAGTCAGTACATGATTCGGAGTTAATGGAACGACACACCATTTTATGTCCGCCGCCATAACATTTTTTTTTTTCTTCTCTAGGTCCCGTATTGAAGCTCCACTTTCGCCACTTGCTAAAGCTTCAATATTTGCTAGTTGAAGTTCTGACAAGTTTCCTGTTGAATCAATACAATCCCAATAAATATTTGCACCAAGAATTAGAAATAAAGCAAATAAAACTACAATCTTTTTCATACATCATTATATTTAAAGTTAATATATGAACAAAGCTAAAAAATAAACCGTCACGCTGTTCTTCGCAACAAAAAAAAGTTAACCTATTTTATCTTACATCAACAGCTCCAACAACGTACACTTTGAAGCCGTGCCCCTCTCTTCAAAACAGGAATTTCCCCCTTCCCCCATCCGTTTTTGTCCTATTCATCGGCATTTCGAGATGAATGGTTTCCCCTTCGCATGCCTCGCCGCCCATTCACCCCGATTGTAGATGCCGGGAGTCTTGAAGTTGAAATGATAACCGTCTTGGCGAAGGCTCTCGAAATTCTGTATACCGATGGAATAAATACTCTGCTCTATACTGATTACCTTTAGGATTCTGCAAAAGTAAAGACAGCTATTTCTTCTTGAGATAAATCCGAATCAACCTAATTATTTTCCCTTTTTCACTTATAGTTATAAGAAAAAATCCATAACTTTGCCACGAGTTAACCAAAACAAACATAACGTTGACATTTTGATTCAACAAAACAACAAACATCAAAAGCTATGAATAACTTTTTTAGAAACGCATCAAGTGGTCAAACGCTTTGCCAACCACACTGCGCTGAATGGTGTCAGCATTCAGGTCCCCGAAGGACAAATCTTTGGATTTGCTGGGGCCGAACGGTGCCGGCAAAACCACACTCATCCGCATCATCAACCGCATCACGGCCCCCGATTCGGGAGAAGTACGCTTCAACGGACACCTGTCGCAAGCCGAAGATATTTATCATATCGGTTATCTACCCGAAGAACGCGGATTATACAAGAAGATGAAAGTGGGCGAACAGGCTATCTACCTGGCTCAATTGAAAGGTCTCAGCAAAGCAGAAGCCACTTCACGACTGGAAGCTATGGTTTGAAAAGTTTGAAATCACTCCGTGGTGGAACAAGAAATTGGAAGAGCTGTCCAAAGGGATGCAGCAAAAAGTACAATTTATCATCACTATACTGCATAAACCCCAATTACTGATATTTGACGAACCGTTCTCCGGCTTCGACCCTGTGAACGCCGAACTGCTGAAGCGTGAAATACTGGAGCTGAAGAAAGAAGGACATACCATCATCTTCTCCACGCACAACATGGCTTCGGTGGAAGAGATATGTGACAATATTGCACTCATCAACCATTCTGAAGTGGTGTTGCAAGGGAATGTGAAAGAGGTGCGTTCTCGTTTCAAAGCCAATACCTATATCTTAAGCACTCCGAAAGGACAACCCTTGAAAGAATCCCCTCTGTTTGAGATTGTAGACAGTCAGCCCACCGAAGAGGAAATCCGATATACCCTACAAAAGCAACAGGATATGTCCAACTCGGCATTACTGACCCAAATAGCCCAACAAACCGAAATAATCTCCTTTACCGAATGCCTGCCCTCCATGAATGAAATATTCATCCGTACGGTAGAAGGTTTGGATAAACACTAAATGCCCAAAGCCATGAACAAGATATTAATCATTATACAACGTGAATTTCTGAACCGAGTAAGTAAGAAATCATTTATTCTTCTTACCATCCTGATGCCGTTCATCTTTGCAGCTCTCATTTTTGTTCCTGCACTGCTGTCGACGGTGAAAAGCGATGAAGTTAAACAAGTAGTAATCATTGACCACACACAAAAAAAGTACATCGGACAATTCAAGGATGATGAATCTTATCATTTCATCGCCGGACAAGAAATGTTGCCCGAATACCGAAGTGATACTACCCGCATAGACGCCGTAGTGGAAATTACCGAAGACCTGATTCAAAATCCCACAGCAGCCGCCATCTATTCGCGCAAAGAAGTGACTAAGGGTTTGTTGTCATTGGTAAACAATACGCTGAATGAACAAATCAGACACGATAAACTGACAAGTTACAATATCCCCGAATTACAAAAAATATCATGCAGGATTTTGATAAGAGATACAGTGCACGTACCATCAAATGGAGTGAAGACGGCAGTGCAAACGAATCAAATGCCGGCATTGCGGTAGCCGTTGGTATGATACTTACCTTCCTTATCTATATGTTCGTTATGTCTTATGGAGGTATGGTGATGCAGAGTGTCATGGAAGAAAAGACAAGCCGCATTGTCGAGTTAATGGTATCATCGGTCAAGCCGCTTCAACTGATGCTTGGCAAGATTATCGGTATCGGTCTGGTAGGCATTACCCAACTGCTGATATGGGGTATTCTGCTTGTTGTACTTTTGGGTATCGCCGACAATACTTTCGGTGGAGATGCAGCCATTCTAAAAGGTGCCGAAGGCATGATTAGTGCCTTACAAAACCTGAATCTGCTGAAACTCGGAACCCTCTTTACCCTGAATTTCATCGGCGGATTCCTGATTTATGCCTCCATCTTTGCTGCTATCGGAGCCTCTATCAATGCCATGGAAGATTCACAACAGTTTATGACTCCCATTATGATACTGATGATATTCTCCCTTTACGCCGGTATCTATAGTGGCGACAACCCGGACGGCCCGCTGGCTTTCTGGTGTTCTCTCATACCGTTTACCTCCCCTATCGTCATGATGGTACGTGTTCCGCTGGATGCACCGACCTGGCAAATTATTCTTTCGCTTTTGCCTGCTCTATGCCTCAGCACTTGCACTCATCTGGATTTCAGGGAAAATATATCGTGTAGGTATCCTGATGTATGGCAAAAAGCCGACACTAAAAGAGATGATTAAATGGATTTCTTATAAATAGATTAATTCACTCTAGCCCTATCGGGCACTCTCACAAGAAACGGGGGTGTGTCAAAACTAAACCGGTCTATCAAACCTCAACTGTAGGGGCAAGGTTTACCTGCCCGAACCAACGGTCACAACCTTGGAAGTAATACACCAAGCAAACTGTTTTCGGGCGAACGAACCTCGCTCCTACTAGCCAAATGACAGCATCATCAACGTTTAGACACAACCCCACTTTTTTATTACTTCCACTCACCCAATTGAATACCCAGCTTTTCCCAATGCCCGATAAATGAATTCAACGAGTTACGGAAACGATCAAAATCCTTATTGGATGGATTTGTCCAACCCACTTCGGCATATGCAGCAAGACGCGGATAAATCTTTTTATTCATACTTTCAACCGTAGGAATAAATTCACCCCACATTTGGCAACCGATACCCAACACTTTACTTTGCTGAGCCTCTGTCAGTCCCTCAGGAATCGGATTGAATTCATACGATTTTTTGCAAAGGAATAGATTCATAATCATAGTCCAGATAAGTATATATATGATAAGAGTTAACGATATCATATCCTTTCTCAATAGTTTCTTTAATCAATTCAGGCTCCCCTTTCCAGAAATGAACAATTGTGCCAGGAGCCAATTGCTGTTGTGAAGCACCACTTCCGTCTCTTTGATAATCATTTACCTGAGCTCCCGTAATTTCATTCCATCCCATCATGTGACGGTTTTTTTAGAAGCCAAGAAATTAGAAATGTTATTTGTAAAAAAGACCTGCAAGCCACCCGGTGAAGTTATCTTGTTCTGCTTCATATAATTGCGTACCATCGGTGATTCCTTCCAAGCATTATATCGTAATTCATCTCCACCGATATGAATAACCGGAGAAGGGAATAATGCAATTACTTCCTCCAATACATCTTCCTGAAATTGGATAACACGAGGATCAGCCACATTATAAGCATTGTAATGTACCCCAAAGTTACAAGGCACCTTAATCTGCTTTCCGGTAGTTCCCAACCATGGATAAGAAGCAATAGCAGCACTGGCATGTCCCGGCATCTCTATTTCAGGAACAATCATAATATGGCGTTTGGCAGCATAATCCACTACCTCTTTGATATCATCCTGAGTATAAAAACCACCATGAGGCTTGCCATCAAACACATTGCTGTGGAAATGGTTAATCTCTGAAGAGTCACGGAAAGCACCGACCTCTGTCAATTTCGGATATTTCTTGATTTCAATACGCCATCCCTGATCATCTGTCAAATGCCAATGAAATACGTTCATCTTCAGTTCTGCCATTCTATCCAACAGATTGAGGACAACTTCTTTACCTTTGAAATACCGACCTTCATCCAACATGAAAGCACGCCAGGAAAAAGCCGGATAATCCGTCACCAAAGCTTTTTGAACTGTCAGGCGTCCTTCTCTTTCTTTAATAATCTGGCGCAAAGTCTGCACACCGTTAAACACTCCTTCGGGAGTAGAAGCCTTAATTGTAATCCGGCTTCCGGCAGCTTCCAATACATATCCACCTTTTTTATCAGGTAAAACGGTCGAATCCAATAAAAAGAATAACATCTCCTTTGTCTTTCCCTTCCTCCAAAGTGACTTCCACTGCAAAATCATTCTTCAAATAGGAAGCCAGCAACAAAGCCTCATTAGACAATTCATTAGAATAAACAACCATCGGCTTATCCTTCAACTTCACAAAGCCCTGAACATAATTAATCTCTTGCGGCTGAGGAAGCACGGCATACGCTTCTATCGGCGGCTGTTCACAGGGAGCTACACACAACAATGCACAACAAAACGACAATAAGTGATTTGAGTTTCATAAGTATTAGAATTAAAATTAGTTTCAATAATAGCTTTTGACTACTTCAACGCTTCTTCAATGGTATTCATCAAATGATTAAACTCCTCTTTTTCATATCCAATAGAAGTATAGATTGCTTCTCCCTCCTTATTAAACAAATACGTACGAGGGATAGATTTTTCTGCAAAAAGTGAAAAAACTTCCCGTTTAGGGTCAGGATACAACGGGAAAGTAAATTTCTTACGCTCATTATAAGCCTTCAGTTGTTCATCCGTATGTTCGCGACCAATCACCAACAATACAAAGTCTTTATTATCTTTATATTTAGGCCAAAGCATCTTTTGTACTTCTGCAAGTTCCAACTGGCATGGGCCGCACCAAGTGGCAAATAAACTCACCAAAACGACCTTACCCTTTAAATCGGCAGATGAAACATCTCCATAGACTGATGATTTCAACTGAAAATCCGGTAACTTATCTCCCTTCTTCAATTCCTGTGCATGCATTGCAAAGCTGGCGCATAACAACATCAATAATAATCCTAACTTTTTCATTTTCATAATTCTGAATATTTAATTTACGATATAATGAAGACAAATATATCTGTTTTTCCTATATTTTGCCGACTGAAATATCATTTTTTAGCCTATGATGACTTTTTATTTCGTGTGCCAAGACAATGACGGATCATTCTAAAGTAGAAGTCCCTACCACCGGCACACCACAATTTCAAGCTGAAGCCATTCAGCACGCACTTGATATGTCCAGGTTCTCTGCCGAAGAACTAGAACGCCTGTTACGGGTAAACAGTAAAATAGCAGCCGAAAACTATCTCCGGTTTCAAGATTTCTGTTCGGAAGCAAACAAAGCTCTTCCTGCCTTGTTAGCCTATACAGGCATAGTATTCAAACGTATCTGTCCCTCAAGACTTTACAGCAGAAGATTTTCAATACGTACAAGATCATCTGCGTATCACTTCCTTTTTATATGGATTACTTCGTCCGCTTGACCTGATAAAGAATTATAGATTGGAAGGAGATATCAGACTGCCAGAACATGAAGGAATATCTATGTTTGATTATTGGAAACCAATATTGACGGATGAGTTCATCAAATCCATCAAAAAGCACAAGGAGGCACATTGGTCAACCTTGCCAGCAACGAAATGAAAGACCTTTTCGACTGGAAACGTATAGAACAACAGGTACGCGTAATTACACCCGAATTTCAGGTTTGGAAAAAAGGGAAATTAACGACTGTCGTTATTTATACTAAAATGTGTAGAGGAGAAATGGCACGCTATATCATCAAAAACCGCATTGAAAAGCCTGAAGAGCTAAAAAAGCTTCAACTGGGAAGGATTCTGCTTTGATGCAGAACACAGCACTGAATCGCAGTACCTTTTTAGCCTTCTTTCATAAAAAAATATTAAATAGTCAACCTACTCAAACTTTTTATCAGCACTCATGTTATTTAGTTGAATTTGGGAAGATAAACCTGGACAATAATTAACTAATAGAAATGAGTATGAAAAAATTAATGTTTGCACTGGCAATTGCCAGTATCAGTTCTGCAACGTTCGCGCAGCAGAGCAACAAATCACAAAATGCTATCGTCAGCGAAAGCGTAGATGTTATGGAGGTTCCGGTAGATAAGTACAAAGTAGAAACCAATCGCTTTTTTGATAATTGGTTCTTCTCTGTTGGAGGCGGTGCACAAGTATTATTCGGTGACCAATCCGACCTGGGCAAATTCGGCAAACGTATCGCTCCCGCTCTGAATGTGTCTATTGGCAAATGGTTCACTCCCGGCTTAGGATTACGTTTGCAATATAGTGGTTTGCAGTCGAAGAGTTTTTCCAGTGAACCTTCCGCATATTCCAAACCTCACATGTTAAGCGAAGGATACTATCAGGATAAGTTCAACTACATGAATTTGCATGGTGACATCTTGTTCAACATCAGCAATATGCTTGCCGGTTATAATCCTGACCGTATATATGATGCCGTCCCATTCGTAGGTTTCGGTTTCGCTCATTCTTATGACAAACCTCACCTTAATTCATTGGCATTCAACTTCGGTTTGATTAATACCTTCCATGTAGCAGATGCATGGGATTTAAACTTGGAGCTTTATGGTATGGGAGCTGAAAACAAGTTTGATGGCAAAACTCTGAACAAAGGATTGGACGTTATGTTGGGGGGCATCAGTCGGTGTGACCTATAAATTCCCACAGAGAGGTTTCAAACCTGCTCCTGATGTGGATGCAATGATGGCCCTTACAGCATCCCAAATGGATGCTATCAATGCAGCTTTGGCTCAACAAATCGAACAAAACCGTCAGTTGAAGGCTCAACTTGCAAATACTCCTAACGAAGTTGTTACAGAACAAGTTACCGTCAACCAGCTGACTCCGGTTCCGCAGTCTGTATTCTTCCAAATTGGTTCTGCTACTCTGCATCAAAACAGCACAGTCAACTTGCAACAGATTGCCAACTTAGTAAAAAGACAATCCGGGCATCAAACTGAAAGTAACCGGTTATGCCGACAGCGACACAGGTAGTGCATCATGGAATAAACAATTGAGTGAAGACCGTGCAAATACAGTTGCAAACGAATTGGTTAAACTTGGTGTAAACAAGAGTAACATGATTATTAGCGGTATGGGCGGTGTTAATACATTGACTCCTCCGGCATTCAACCGTCGTGTAATTATCGAAGCCCAATAATACTCTGCCTTAAAAAAGGTAAGCCAAAGAGGGTGTGCCAAAACGTGGATGATACTGTCATTTTACTAGTAGGGGCGAGGTTCGCTCGCCCGAAAACAACTTGCCTTGTGTATTACTCCCAAGGTAGTGACCGTTGGTTCGGGCAGGCAAACCCTGCCCCTACTGTTAACAATTTGACAGACCATTTTACTTTTGGCACCCCTCTTATCTTTTATCACATCTATTTAAAAAGCTTTTCCAGTTCATCCTCCTGAAGTACGGACAATACGGTTTTACCGTCAGGAGTATAATTAGGAGTAGCTACAGCAAACAACCCATCCACCAGGCCATTCATCTCTTCATTCGTCAAAACCTGTCCCGGCACAATAGCCGCAGCTTTGGCCAATGTCAAAGCCAGATTACTCTGTACTTCTTCTTTCACTTTACCTCCCTTCTCCATAGCAGTATGAACCATACTCTGAATCAGTTCCACCGGTTTAAACCTTCAATGCCCGAAGGTATGCCGTTTATGGCATAACTTCCTCCTCCCAAATCAGTCAGTTCAAAGCCCAAGTATGACAAATCTTCCATGATTTCCTGCAATACAGGTACTTCCGAAACCGGGAATTGCACAATATCAGGAAATAACATGCCCTGCGATGCTCCCTGTCGACGTGTTATCTGTTCCAGGTATTGATCATAAAGAATGCGAATATGTGCCCGTTGCTAATCGATAATCATCAAACCAGATTTAACGGAAGTAAGAATAAAGCGTCCCTTAAACTGATAATGTTGAGATGATTTCTCTCCCATTGCCGCCTCTTCCGAATGATCATACAAGGTAGGAGTAACCGGTTGCTCCATTGAAACTGCCGGTAAAATAATCCCCATCATCCGGGTAAGACTTCTGTATATGTTGCGCCGACGAATGATGCTCCAAGCCCTCATATAATTGTTCCCAATCACGACTGGGTTTTGAAGAGTAAGAAGAAGGAGGCACAGCAGACGTATTAAAAGGATTGTAATCCGGATTATAAGTTGTTTTCGGCGGCTGTATTCCGGCATAAGGAGAACTCTCGAATGCAGGGATATCCGGCATACCTTCCGTATCAAAATCAATGGAAGGGACCGCATTGAACTTACCTAGAGTTTCTTTCACGGCAGCTGCCAATATCTGCCAGATGGCCTGTTCATTTTCAAATTTGATTTCTGTCTTGGTAGGATGAATATTTACGTCAATATTGCCGGGGTCCACCTCAAAATAAATGAAATAAGATACTTGCTCACCCACCGGTATCAGATGCTCGTATGCATCCATAATAGCTTTATGGAAATAAGGATGGCGCATATAGCGTCCGTTTACAAAGAAGTATTGACGAGCTCCTTTCTTACGGGCACTTTCCGGCCGGGCAACAAATCCCGAGATACGTACCATGGTAGTATCCACATCAAGTGACAAAAGATCCTGATTTATTTTCTTCCCAAACACACCCATTATACGTTGACGCAACTGAATGGCAGGGAGATTAAACAACTCGGCATCATTATGATACAAAGTAAAAGACACATTGGGATTGACCAACGCAATGCGTTCAAACTCAGTCAATATATTACTCAACTCCGTCTGATTGGATTTTAGGAATTTACGCCGTGCCGGTACATTAAAAAACAGATTTTTCACACAAAAATTGCTACCCTTAGGACATGATATGGCTTCCTGGCTTTCCACCTTAGAACCGGCAATAACCAGTTTGGTGCCCAACTCCTCTCCTTCTACACACGTGCGCAACTCTACTTGTGCCACCGCCGCAATAGAAGCCAAAGCCTCTCCACGGAATCCCATTGTCCGCAAAGCAAATAAATCAGCCGCTTCGCGTATCTTTGAAGTTGCATGGCGTTCAAAAGAAAGACGCGCATCCGTTTCGGACATCCCTTTACCATCGTCTATCACTTGAATAGAACTCTTTCCGGCATCCGTTACCAGTACATCTATATGTTGCGCTCCGGCATCAATGGCATTCTCCACCAATTCTTTTATAACAGACGCGGGACGCTGTATCACCTCTCCCGCAGCAATTTGATTGGCAACAGAGTCCGGCAGCAAACGTATGATATCGCTCATAATACAACTACGAATGATTCATTAAAAACTTAATTCTCCGGTCACCAGATAGTGCAGGATAAAAAGTAAAATACCAATAGCTATAAACAAAGCCCCATAAGTCAATGGCTTGCGTCCACTCTCTTTTCTGCGCTTCAAGTGCTTGGTTCCTTCAACGAACTTTCCACGGATATCTTCCGGAGAAAGTTCTTTGGGAGGAAGCATACCCAAGTCACGCTTGGCATTCTCTTCCATCTTCTGCAATTTCTCTTTGCGTTCATCCACATATATGTATTGGTGGTTGAAACGACGAGGTTTTTCCATTTTAAACATTCCCATAGTTATTTCTTCTTTTTATTAAACAAGTCCTGATTTGGCAGAGGCGCGGCACCTCGATTACTCTTCTTTAACTCCTGCCCGGCTTTCTTTCCGCGCCAGTTAAAAATATCCTCTTTGTTGAGCGGACGAATATAGTCAAACCAATTAAAATTTTCCAGTTTCATTTTATCGGGTGGAAGTTGAAGCATCGGATAAAGAGTACCATTTGATTTCGGACTCATGACCATCTTTTTCATTTTCCGGTTTTCCAAATATATATTCAAAAGGCTTGTCTCCGATACATTCATGCCAATCAATGTGCTGTCGCTCTCCATCGGATAATAAACAACACGAACCGAACCGATAACATCTACCTGATGCATCTCTCCATTCTTGAAATATGCCTTGATATCTTTTCCTGTTACCTGATTATAATTAACAGAATCCAATTTTTTCGACAGATAGAGTCTGATTGTGAATATGGGCCCAATCAATAGTACTGTCATTCATGTAAATCATAATTTCCTCACCCAACAACTGCTGATTATTATTCCAAAGAATCGGATCATAATACATAGTCAGACAACTGTCTTTAGACGAAAAGACTAGTGAATCACATACTCCCTGCACATCCGTGCGGTACATGCGCACTTTATGATATGCTCTTGTTTCACGGAAGGTGGAATCTGTATTCAGATTGAAAGTATACATCTGCAACGTATCGGCATGCATAAATAAACTATCGCCCTGTGAATAATCTACCGCCACCGCCTTTTGGGTCGCAATGGCATATTTAGTCAGTTCATTGTAATAACAATAGTCACCGGTAAGCATGTTTTTTATTAATGGTATCGTTAAACAATACATTGTCAAAAGCTTCTCCATATCCTTTCACACGGTCATAAAACAAACTGTCGCCCGTCAACTGCTTGCCTTCATTGGTTAATACAGAACGATTGAGTAACTCTGCCTGACCAATCTGAGTATTATAAAAGCCCAATTCCGAATAAATATGGTTAGCATCACTGACAATATCGGACGGACCTACAATATTGGCAATCTTACTGGCTGTATTATAACGCAAAGTATCCGAAGTCAATATAAACTTAGGATTTACAAGTTTCACATCATAATTAAAAACCGACTGTTTAGTAGCAGGACTATACTCTCCCCATTCCGAAGTCAACACGTTTTCTTCATCCATCAGCGTACCGCCATCGAAATAATAACCAAGGTTATAAATACGGTCGTAGTTCAGGCTATCCGTCAACAAAGTCGTATTCTTGTTTTCCATGCGTACATTATTGCGCACTTGGGCTATCTGTGTGTTTCCATCATAAAAAGATAATCCCCATACAGAAACAAGGTATCCCCCTGCACCATCTTCACATTGTCAAAAGCTTCCAGCGAATTCGTTTTCTCATAGAAACAGGCACTGTCACAATACATATATACACTATCATGGCGAAAAGTCACATTTCCAACCAATATCTGTGCATCAGGGTCAGGATTTAAAGGACTTTTTTTCAACACATCGGAATGCAACAGATACACTTTACTCTTGGCAGGCTTCGGTTCAGCCTTTTTTTAGTGGGATTAACCTGAGCCAACAAGCAAAAAAAGACAAACAGGCACAGGACACTTACCACAAGTATCCTATGCCTGCTCGAAGAGTTATTTTTTTTTTCTTTTTTCAAGCATACGGTTCAATATACTACATTTATTCTTTTTATCCAACCCGGATATTTGAAATCGCATTTCTGCCACTTCTCATTAATACGCACGTAGGTATGTTTTTGTTTATCCTTGATCCACTTGTCAAGTTTTTCTTCACTGCGTTTTTCCATCACGATAGCCTTCAGACGCTGATAGTCTTCCGAAATGGTCGCCTTATGTCCGTTAATACGACTTTTCAGCTTTACAATGGCGCACACCTCTTTTTTCCCTTTATCGTTTATCATAGTGAATGCTCTTGATATCTCACCTACGTTCATATTTTCCACCATCTTGGCCACTTCCTGAGAAACTTGTGCCAAGTCCTGCATTTCAAAACGCGCCGTACCGGTATTCTTGTTAGCCATCAAACCATGGTTATTCTTTGTATCCTTATCGTGAGAAATATAAGTAGCGGCATCATCAAAAGTAAATTTCTGGTTGCGGATGTCATCAGCAATAGAATCCAAACGAACTAAAGCTGCCTCCAAGTCTTTTTCCTCCACTTTCGGCTTCAACAAAATATGGCGGGTATTAATACGGTCACCGCGTTTTTCAATCAATTGGATAATGTGAAAACCAAACTCAGTTTCTACAATCTTTGAAACCTTATTAGGATCCTGCAAGTTAAAAGCGACATTGGCATATTCGGGCACCAATTCTCCTTTGCCCATAAAGCCAAGCTCACCGCCACGACGCGCCGTTCCGGGATCTTCAGAATAAAAAATCGGGCATATGTGGCAAATGACATTTTACCGGAATTAATACCATCTGTATAGTCACGCAAAGTTTTCTTCACACGCTCTACTTCTTCCAACGGAATTTTAGGTTCCAATGTCACAATCTGCACCTCCACCTGAGTGGGAACAAAAGGAATACTGTCTTGCGGCAAATCCTTAAAATAACGGCGCACTTCGGCAGGAGTAATCTTGATCTCCCCCACAATCTGCTGCTGCATTTTCTGCACAGTCAAGCCATCACGTATATTCTCACGAAGCATTTCGCGTATTTGTGTAGAAGTCTTATTATAATATTCTTCCAATTTCTCCTTAGAACCTCCTACTTGTTCGATTAGCCAATTGGTACGTCTTTCCACTTGACCAATCACTTCCTGTTCAGAAACTTCAATACTATCAATAGCAGCCTGATGAAGAAACAATTTCTGAATGGCAAGCTGTTCCGGAATAATACAATACGGATCACCGTCAAACTTGCGGCCTTCATACTGGGCATTCAACCGCTCACTTTCTACGTCAGATTTAAGGATAGCCTCATCACCTACTACCCATACAACCTCGTCTATCACATTGTCTTGCCCGTATACTGAAACAACGGCAAACAGCATCAGCATCAGTGCATAAACTTTGGTACACATCAATTTATTCATTTGAATTCAAATAATAATAATTAATCTTGTTTCTATCCGAAGCCCGTTGATACAAGTCCTCTTTCACCTTGTTAATAAATTCCACACGCTTCAGATTAATTAAAATCTCTTTTATTTCATCTCTGGCAAAGTCCAACGGCTTTTGTTTATCCTTGTCCAAGAAATCTTCTATATGTAAGAAATAGCAAAAGGCCGTGTCCTTGACTTCTACATTTCTATTTTTATCCAAATAGTTTGCATCCGTATCAAGCACCTTCAAAGGTATCTTGGCAGCCACATCGGGCACAGATGTCCAACGGTCATAAAAATAATCATAACTCACCGCATTACGCAAACTATACTTTCTCCAATTTTTCAATAACGTCCTGATTATTCTTCCGATACCACACCCGCACATTTCCCAAATCAGGAGAACTGAGAGGAACCTTTATAAAAAGCCCTTTGACCAATGGATTGTCCAACCGGAACAGTTCTTTGTTCTTTTCATAATAAGCATTTATTTCCTCTTCACTGATATCGTTTGCCAATTTCTGATTCACCAACTCCTCTTGATAAGTGTGCATAATCAATGCACGGCGATAATTTTCCACCAGTTTGGAGATTTTATCATTATCGGGAATATTCCCCTCCGCCTTATCAAAAAGCAGCGCATCCTCTATCCAGTTCCTGATATAGTGTTCGGCAAACAAGACACTATCATCCTTCGAAATATTAAAAGGAAGTGCAGCCTGCAAGTCTTCTTTATACAGAAATTCGCCGGCTACTTCCACCAAAGGAGTTTTTCCCTTATGGTTATGCTCCTGACCGCATCCAGTCATGGCAGCGGCAATCACAAGTATTACTTCCCCAGTTTTTCACGATACTCATAAAGCATTAAAATAGTGAACGAAGATACTGCAATAATTAATTACTTCCGTTATTATTAACTGTTTTTAAAACCTCTTGGTTAATTTCAACCTTATATTTTCGTTTCAATTCTTTCATCCAAGAGTCCTCATGTATAGCCTGATAATCACGGATTACCGATTCTTTTACATCCAAATAGCTCTCCGGTCCCTTTTTTCAATTTCTTACCCATCACAAAGGTATAAGAAAAACCGGGAACTTGTTCAAAACTTCCACACTTAAAAACTAATTTATCGACATATTGATTCTTCCCTATAATAAATACGCCCACTTCTATGCTTGCTTGCGGAACCGCCGTGTGCATCATCAACTTTTCCAAAGCGGATTTCCACTCCTCCATCGGCTTTTTCTTTAAATATTTCTTAATGACAGAAGCCATTTTCTTATTCCTGCAATGAATAACAGCTCCTTTATATCGAGGCAAATCCCAAGCATAATCCGATTTATGCTGCTTGAAATAGTGTTCCAAATCGGCTTCGGAACAAGCATATTCTGTCTCCTGATACTTCCGCGTGAGATAAGAAACCAATAAACCATCATGTACCTCTTGCAAACGTAACGCCCAATCGGGATATTTCCCGGCCAAAGCCCCTGACCGGTAAAGGGCTAAAACATCTTTTCTGACCGAAGAAGAGCAAACTCCTCCATGCTCCATATATGCTTGTATTTCCTCCTTTTTGTCGTGATATGAGGCAAAAGGCTTACGCTCTACCCACTTGACGATATGAAGACCTAAAGGAGAATAAAAAGGAACCGAGATTTTGTTCTTTTCCAGCACTGTCAATTTATTCACCCATTCCTGCATGTTCTTATTGACAGGCATCCAAGGCAACAAGCCTCCGACTTGCCGGCTGTCTGCATCGTCTGAATAACGGCGTGCCAACAATGAAAAATCAGCCCCACTCCGCAACGCTGAATAAATAGAATCCATTACAGCTTGCGCCGCCTGTTCTGCGACCGGAGTCGCATTTTGAGGCAAATATTTACTGATATGAGCGATCCTCACCCAATCATTCGTTTGAAGTCGCTGTTTGTTCCGTTCATAAATAAAACGGGCTTCCTGTTCCTCCATACCGGCATCCACCACATACGATTTCACCAAACGACCTTCATAAAACGAAAGTTGCCTGCGAAAAGCAGAGACAGTATCCAAACCACTATCCATAGCGTATCTTACCTTCAGTTTATAATTGATAAAAGCAGGTAAATAAGCCTCGGGAGTCTGCTTGGGAGCTTTTCGATAATAATACTCGAATTCGGAACGATAGACAGGCTTACCCTCAATATACAACACGACATCTCCTTGCGCCTGCATTTCGGACACAGACACAAGGAGAAGCAAGAGAACACCGAGCAAATAACGCGGCATTATTTTTTCATTTTATTGAGGACGGCTGTAGTTAGGAGCCTCGCTGGTTATAGCCACATCATGCGGATGACTTTCCAATACACCGGCGTTAGTAATACGAGTAAATTTGGCATCATGCAGTTTCTCAATATTAGCTGCGCCACAATATCCCATACCGGCACGCAAACCGCCTACCAACTGGTAGATCACTTCGTATAAAGTTCCCTTATAAGGTACACGGGCAGCGATACCTTCCGGCACCAATTTCTTCACATCGGAAGTTCCACTTTGGAAGTAACGGTCTTTAGAACCATTCTCCATCGCTTCCAAAGAACCCATACCGCGATATGACTTAAACTTACGACCATTGAAGATGATAGTATCACCCGGAGATTCTTCTGTTCCGGCAACCAATGAACCAATCATTACACTATATCCACCGGCAGCCAGAGCCTTTACGACATCTCCCGAATAACGTAAGCCACCATCGGCAATCAAAGGAACACCTGTACCCTTCAAGGCCTTAGCCACGTCATACACAGCAGACAACTGAGGAACGCCCACACCAGCAACTACACGGGTTGTACAGATGGAACCCGGACCGATACCAACTTTCACTGCATCTGCACCGGCTTCAACCAATGCTTTTGCAGCTTCTCCGGTTGCGATATTACCTACTACAATATCAATGTTCGGGAAGCGTTTCTTTGCTTCTTTCAATTTCTCAATAACATACTTGGAATGTCCATGAGCTGTATCGATAACAATAGCATCGGCACCGGCATCCACCAAAGCCTGCATACGGTCGAGTGTATCCACCGTCACACCGACACCGGCAGCCACACGCAGTCTTCCTTTGGCATCTTTACAAGCCATTGGTTTTATCTTTCGCTTTTGTAATATCCTTTATAAGTAATAAGACCTACCAGTTTACCATCTTTGTCCACTACGGGCAACTTCTCAATCTTATGTTCCTGCAAAATTTGTGAAGCAGCTTCCATATCGGTAGTCTGGTTGGTAGTAACAATATTATCTTTCGTCATTACCTCATCAATACGTTTGTCCATATCCTTCTCAAAACGAAGGTCACGGTTCGTCACAATACCTACCAAATATCTTTCATCGTCTACTACAGGGATACCGCCGATTCTATATTCAGACATCAACGCAAGTGCATCTCTCACAGTAGATCCTCTCTTGATAGTCACAGGATCATAAATCATACCGTTTTCCGCACGTTTCACTATGGCTACCTGACGTGCCTGCTCTTCGATAGACATGTTTTTGTGAATCACACCGATTCCCCCTTCACGGGCAATGGCAATGGCCATTTTCGCTTCTGTAACCGTATCCATAGCGGCAGTCACAAAAGGGACTTTCAACTCGATGTTGCGTGAGAACTTAGTCGTGAGTTCGACTGTTTTGGGTAAAACTTCAGAATAGGCGGGGATCAACAATACATCGTCGTAGGTTAATCCGTCCATTACGATTTTATCTGCAATAAATGACATAGGGCTTTATGCGTTTAGATTTTATTGCGTGCAAATATACGCATTTTATTCAATATGGGAAAACGATAGAATATTTTTTTTTGTTAGGGTGAAAGAAAATTTAGCAAAAAAAATAATCAACCCTGCTCTAACAAAGCCTTCATTATTTTATCAGCCATTAATTTATATCCTTCCTCCGTCAAGTGTGTATAATCACCGCTATAAAGTTCGTCACGTATTCTTCCATCTGCATCCAAGAACCATTCGGTAGGATTCACATATTCAGCGCCAGCCAATTTCTTTTTTTTTCAATATGGCATGAATTTTATCACAACTCATGCGAATTGCACTTCCTTTCTCCTTACCTGCGGTGAGAAGACCTAAAAAGAAGGATACGAGAATCGGGGAAAGCAATAACCGCTTCCTTTGTAACAGCGACAATACCTTCCGCCACTTCTTCCGGTGTATTTTCACCTGATATTAAATTATTAATGCCGATAGCTATCACAACAACCTCCGGTTTACAACAATTATAATCATCATAGCGGATACGCCAAAGAAGATTCTGAGTACGGTCACCCGATATTTCCCGCACTTTCCCACGTCTTCTCACCAAGTACTCTATCCATTGCCTTTTTGCCGGGCTTATAGGCTACAGCTTTTCGGGTGCCTCCCCATCCCTGAGTAATGGAATTACCCAACAGCAATAATTTCAGCTTCCTGTTTGCCAAAGTTGCTTTAATATCAGCATCCACCTCATGCCATTCAACGCCTTTTACCCATCCGGCCCCGGAACGGAACTCATTCCCGGAACAGCATGGATACATTCATTGGGGAGACGATGTAAAGCCGATAAAATAAAATGTACGATAGGTTCGGGGTTATTCAACGAATGAGGATGATGCCCTACTCCCCGGTTTATGTATCACAGTAACAGGAACTCCCAAACGTTCCATTTCTTCTTCAAATACAGCTGTATTTTCACTAACCGGAACAACCTTGTCCGCATCGCCCACAACGTGCAAGCAAGGAATACCGGCTTTTGCTATTTTCCCGGCATGATTCACCGGATTTTTCCGCCACTTTAAAGCTGCTTCTTCATTTGAAAATCCATATGCTGAAAGCAATTGCCGAACATCATCATCCGACCCCTCCGAAGCACCTCTCCCCATCGGCCAGCTTTTAATATCCATCACCGGCGCATCCGCATAGATACAGGCAACTTTATCAGTATTTTGTGCAGCCCAGTTGTAGACAATCAATCCTCCCCGGCTCATACCTTCCAAAACAACTTTCTTATGGAAGCCTTCTTTTACCATCTTTGCATACAATTTATTCCAACGTTTGACAGCTTTGTCCGCCCCATACATATCAGCCACATCACAATAGGCAATATGAAATCCCTGTTCCAACAACGCAATATCCGTTTGAGGTTGATGTCCCCAAAATCGAGCACGCATCACCCACGGCTTTCCTTTCGCCTCCTTATAAGGTTTCACAATCTTGCAAGCAGCCCCGTCACAATCAAACTGATATCCACAGAAACCATGAAAATTAAATTCTTCTTTACCTTGCAACCAATCAGCTTTATCTTGTTCTGTACACCCTGCAGTAAGAATCAAATAAGAACCTATTTGACGAGCCATTTTTCCGGCACCGATAGAAGACGGATGCAAGCGATCCGGTAAAAGATGTGATTCCCATTGGTCACCCAACAAATTAAACAGGTTGAGTATTTCTAACTTGTTTTTCCATGCAATCTCTTCTATCATAGGACGAACCGAAGCAGCTATCCGCTCTGCACTGATGGAGGAATCATCCGTCAGAAAGCAACGGACAGGAGTCAGCAAAATGATACGCGGATGTGAAGGTAATGATTTATAACTATCAATAAGTCGCTGATAATCTCCTATAAAATCATCTTTATATTGCCAGTTTTGAGGTTTGGTATCATTGGTTCCTAATTTTATGAGCACAATATCCGGCTGAAATGTATGTGAGTCTGCAAATGCACGGGTCTTTACATAAGGATAATCCCCTTTTGACAAAAGAGTGCAACCCGAAAGTCCATAATTCCTGACCTCGTAATCACTTCCCAAATAAGCTTGCAACTGAGCCGGATAACTATTTTTATTGCGATTGGGAATGTTAGCTCCATAAGTAATACTATTTCCAACGCAAGCTACTTTAATAACTGCTTTTGAGCAAAAAGCATCCATTTTTACTAAGAAAAAGGATAAAAAGCAATACACAAATCAGATTCGTTTTCATTCGTATTTTAATAGATTTAATTTAGTCCTAGAGTGCTCATTTCAGCAAATATCTGAATGGGACAAAGTACCTATTGTCATTTCCAAAAACAAAAATAGTACAAATTCTCTATATTCAAAAAAAAGTGGGGAAGATGATTGGAGATACAGACAAACAAACCCAATTTAATAAATCAGTATACAGTCCCTTAAAAAGAACAAGAAGTTTTGTAAAAAGAACAAGAACAAGAAAGTTTTAAAAAAAGACCTTGAACTTTTTTATAAAACTCCAAGTCTTTTCGGAGTGGCAATGGCCACAACAGCAAATAAGACATCCCTGATTGAACATCCAAATAAAGTTTGTGAAATCTGCCTTCACACATAGCGTATAGTACATTTCACCTCTCTACACTATATATCAACAAGTTACACCTCGTTTTTGTGTGAAAGCAGTTTTTTTCTAAACTTCATTACTATCACCGGCAGAAGTCAATTCTCAAGATTTAATGAGCTACATCGACCTTCAAAAGATACAACTTACGCAACACCTGCTTGACATCATACACCATACCTTCTTGCACATCCTTCGGCACATTCAGACCGATGGATATCACGTTTTTCGATACGTCCACCCTTTCAAGCAAGGAAGCTATTTCAGATTCCAATTCCTGTAAAGTAAAATCTCTCAAACTTCTTTTTCTCTTCTCCTTCCATGAAAATTGTGATACCAAATCCTTCCAAGCGCTTGTTTTTATCCGCCACTTTTGCAACCGGATTTCCATAAGACCGGGGAGGATTATAAACAATCCGGTTGGAAAGACTATGCTGCAACAGTTCGGCAGAATACTCCGCACTCAACTCACGCAAAGCCAACTCATATCCGCGACTTATTTGCTGCCTGGTCTCGTAAACGCAACCCATCTTCGCATTCCGGTCGGCTGTGATGCAAGCCACTATCTGCGGCACCTCCTTGTTCTTGGCATATCGGGAAGAGAAGTCGGCTACCAATCTCTTCGATACAGCATCTGCCAATCCTTCCAACTTTACCACATCCATCTTGTCAAAAACGCCAATCATCAACTGGTTGCGCTGGTTAACATACACATCAAATGCAACGGCATCCGGCGCCAGTCCAGCATAATCAGCCGCCGAAACCGACATATTCAGCGAACTGCTGTCGCACATGGCCGCCTGTCTCACTACTACTGTTTGTAAAGCCGCATCTACTTTAGGCTGGGCGAAAACGAACACGGCTCCCGCAGCCAACGGAAACGCTATCAAGATATACAAGCGCTTCCATCCGGGTGTTTTTCTTTCCATCATCATAGTTATACGTTTTTTAAGTGAACAATGGTCGAAACCGCAGGCCATAGAGTAGAGCCTTGTGCCCACAGCTTTTTCCACCAATAATAATTGATATGTTTTTACATCAATACCACAACTGATTACTCCATGGTCTGCCTGATACTCATGCAGGTCACGCAACTCTTTCTGCCACAGCCATACCACCGGATTGAACCAGTGGAAAACCTGTAATAACTGCATCCAAAGGCTATCCCACGAGTGGCCATAAAATACATGCATCTGTTCGTGCAAGCGTATCAACGGATAGGCTTCATAATCCTTACGGTTCATCACAATATAATTTCCCCAACTAAAGGGGCTTACCTGCCTGTCCGTCACTATCCAACATACACCACTTTCGCGATATACAGAAGCGCTTTTTATCAGATGCCACATACGGATGTATGCCGCCAAAAACAGGAGCAAAACAAAAAGAACACCCCCGACATAAAGAAAAAAGAAAAAACCGGGAATAAAGAAATGGTACTTTCTCCGGCATCGGCAGAAACAACCGCTCCCACCTCAGCCTGTCTTGTTTGGGGCAAAGTAACTTTAGTCAATGCCTCATCCAACATACGCAACGAACGATGCACAGGTAATTCTTCCTCTAAAGTGAAATGTACCAAAGGAAGTAATGAACACACCAACAAGCCCAACAACAAGACCCGGCGATTAAACCGAAAATGAGTGGTTCCCCCTGAACAGCAGTCGGTACAACAAATAAAACGCAGACAGACAGAGGGTGCTTTTCAATATATAAATAATAAAAGCAGTCATAACGATTTCTTTTATTCCTATCCTTTTTCAATTTTTGCTATCAACGCCTTCAGTTCATCCAGTCCCATTTTCTCCTCCTCAATGAACTGTGACACTACCCGAGTATAAGAGTTGTCATAATATTGCGAAATAACATCACTCAATGCCGCCCCTTTGTATTCTTTCTCCGAGACTATCGCATCATAGCGATAACTATTACCCCACACACGAAAAGTTACAAATCCTTTCTCAACCAACAGTTTTACCAATGTAGCCACGGTATTATAATGAGGCTTAGGTTCCTTATAAAGGCCAGCATCTCACGAATAAACATTGGTCCGTGTTGCCAAAAGATATTCATAATCTCTTCTTCCTTTGCTGTCAGTTTTTTCATTGTTTTCATTGTTTATCAGTTAGATACGCTACAAATATAAGCAAAGTTTAATACAATCTACTAAATAAATTAGTAGAAGTATTATATTTAATAGTAATTAACGATACAATATAAAGAAAGCCGGATTCTACTTAGAAACCCGGCTTTCTTTGTATATTAATCCTTTGCTTAGTTTGCCATTTCAGAAATAAACTTGATGCGGACCAACCGGATTTCATCCTCCGTATAGTCATCACCCAATTCATCCATCGCGTCATCTATTTTGTCTGTTGTAGACTCCTTGAAGTAATCATAAATATCGTTCAAATGGTCTTCATCCATAATTTCCTCCAGGAAGTAATCAATATTCAACTTAGTACCCGAATAAACGATAGCTTCTACCTCATCCAACAGTTCACTGAATTCCAGTCCTTTGGATACGGCAATATCATCAAGAGCAACCTTGCGGTCGATAGCCTGAATGATAGATACCTTCAACTTAGATTTGTTAGCAACAGTACGGACACGCAAATCTTCCGGACGTTCAATCTCATTTTCTTCGCAGTGCTTCTTTATTAATACACAGAACTCCTGACCGTAACGTTTAGCTTTGCCTGCACCCACTCCCGGAATATTCTGAAGTTCTTCCAGCGTAACGGGATAGATGGTTGCCATTGCCTCCAGAGAAGGATCTTGGAATATAACATACGGAGGAACATCCAGCTTCTTCGACAGCTTCTTGCGCAAATCTTTCAACATGGAGTAAAGCACAGGGTCTACTGCACAAGAAGCACCTCCCCGAACCGGAGTTTCTTCTTCTTCCTCCTCAAAATCATTATCTTCAACAATCTTGAAGGATTTCGGATTCTTCAGGAACTTATGCCCTGCCGAAGTCACCTTCAGTAATCCGTAGTTCTCGACATCTTTACTTAAATAACCGGCTATCAAAGCCTGACGAATGACAGCATTCCACATTTTATCTTCTTCTCCCATGCCCGAACCGAATACTTCCAGTTCTTCATGTTTATGAGCAAGTACTTCTGACGTTTCCTTACCCAAAAGAATATCAATTATATAATCTGCTTTAAAGTTTTCTTTCACTGCTATGATTGCTTCAATCACAGCGCATAATGAATCCTGAGCCTCCACTTGCTTTTTAGGATTTAAACAGTTATCACAATTTCCACAATTCTCCTCTGTATATTCTTCCCCAAAATAATGTAATAACGATTTGCGACGACATACCGACGATTCGGCGTATGCTGCTGTTTCAAGCAACAGCTGTTTGCCTATTTCCTGTTCCGCCACCGGTTTTCCCTGCATAAACTTCTCCAGCTTCTGCAAGTCCTTGTTGGAATAGAACGTAATACACTGACCTTCCCCTCCATCACGACCGGCTCTCCCCGTTTCCTGATAATAACCTTCCAGACTTTTAGGAATATCATAATGTATCACAAAACGCACATCAGGCTTGTCAATGCCCATTCCAAAAGCGATGGTAGCTACAATCACATCTATATCCTCTTTCAGGAACCCGTCTTGATTGGCTGTGCGTGTAGCAGAATCCATTCCGGCATGATAAGCACGCGCATTGATTCCGTTAGCTTGAAGCACTTCGGCCAATTCTTCTACTTTCTTACGGCTCAGGCAGTAGATAATACCTGACTTGCCTGAATTTGCCTTGATAAACTTAATAATGTCACGGTCGATATTATTCGTTTTGGGGCGTACTTCATAATAAAGATTCGGACGATTGAATGAAGATTTAAATTCTGCCGCATCCAGCATTCCCAAGTTCTTCTGAATGTCCATACGAACTTTCGGAGTAGCTGTAGCTGTAAAGCGCGATGACAGGTGCCTTTCCTATTTCATTAATAATAGGACGGATGCGACGGTACTCCGGACGGAAGTCATGCCCCCATTCCGAAATACAGTGTGCTTCATCCACCGCATAAAATGAGATCTTCACTCCTCTCAGAAACTCTACGTTCTCCTCCTTTGTCAAGGATTCGGGAGCTACGTAGAGCAATTTGGTTTTCCCGCTCAGGATATCCGATTTAACCTGGTCTATAGCCGATTTGTTCAATGACGAATTTATGAAATGTGCTACTCCGTCTTCTTCACTGAAGTTACGCATGGCATCCACCTGATTCTTCATCAATGCAATTAAAGGAGATATAACGATTGCTGTTCCATCCATGATAAGGGATGGCAACTGATAGCATAACGATTTACCACCGCCCGTAGGCATCAATACAAATGTATCATTTCCCGCAAGCAGATTACGGATAATCGCTTCCTGATTACCCTTGAAAGTATCAAATCCAAAATACTTTTTTTGCAGTGCGTTAAATTTATATTCTCCTCCATTGTCTCAAATAGTTTTTCGCGGTTCCCCGTTCTTGTTTTTACATCTTTTGTTGTCTAACAAAGTTATAAACAAGTTCTCAAATTACACGAATATTTCGAGTAATATTTTTCAGAAGAATTGCATTTTTCTTTCTCTCTCCCTTTATATCTTGATACTAAGCATTTTGCAACCGTGAGATATTTGCTTTATCCATCTGTTTTTTTGGGCGTAATCAACGTCACTTCGAAGCTTTTCACCTTCTTTGATGGTAATTCAAACATCATATCCATCATAATTGTCTCTACAATGGAACGTAATCCACGGGCTCCAAGCTTTGTATTCGATAGCTTTGTCAACTATGTATTCGAATACTTCGGGCTGAAATACCAATTCTATTTTATCCATTTTAAACAGTTTGACATACTGCTTGATAATAGAATTTTTTGGCTCCGTAAGAATGCTGCGCAATGCATTTCTATCCAACGGATTCAAATAAGTAAGAATAGGCAGACGACCGATTATTTCGGGTATCAGTCCGAATGACTTCAAATCCTGGGGTGCAATATACTGCATCATATTACCACGGTCTATTTTTACCGTTTCTTTGGCTGCACTGTAGCCTACAACATTAGTGTTGAGACGCTGGGCAATCTTTCGTTCAATACCATCAAACGCTCCGCCACAAATGAACAGAATATTTTTGGTATTGACCTGAATCATTTTCTGATCCGGGTGCTTGCGTCCTCCCTGAGGCGGAACATTGACAACCGAACCTTCCAACAATTTCAACAAACCTTGCTGTACTCCCTCACCGCTTACATCACGGGTAATGGAAGGATTGTCTCCCCTTACGGGCTATCTTGTCGATTTCATCTATGAATACAATACCTTTTTCGGCTTCGGCCACATTGTAGTCCGCCACTTGGAGCAAACGAGTCAGAAGGCTTTCAATATCTTCCCCCACATACCCGGCTTCGGTCAAATAACAGTAGCATCAACAATGGTAAAAGGAACATGCAATAGTTTTGCTATCGTACGTGCAAAGCAGTGTTTTTCCGGTTCCTGTGCTACCCACCATGATGATGTTGGATTTTTCAATTTCTACATCATCCTCGTCTGCATTCTGAAGCAAACGTTTATAGTGATTGTAAACAGCTACCGAAAGATATCTTTTCGCATCATCCTGACCGATAACATACTCGTCCAGGAATTCTTTAATCTGTTGAGGTTTAGGCAACTCTTTCAAGTTGAGTTCTTCAGCCTTTCCTTGCGACTGACGAAGGGCTTCTTTGGTAATTTCGTATGCCTGCTCGGAACAACTGTCACAAATACAGCCATTCATGCCGGTAATAAGAAAACCTACCTCATTTTCAGAGCGTCCGCAAAAACTGCATTTTCTCTTGTTTCTTGGTGTTTTACTATCTTCCAATTTTCTCTTAATATTAATGTAATTATACCTTATATATTATAGAGCCGGTTTACGAGACAGCACTTCGTCAATCATACCATACTCTTTTGCTTCCTGAGCCGTCATCCAGTAATCGCGATCTGAATCAGCCCACACCTTATCAAAATCAGTATGCGAATGCTCTGCTATGATTGTATAAAGCTCTTTCTTCAGCTTCATTATTTCACGTGCTGTAATTTCAATGTCCGAAGCCTGACCTTGAGTGCCTCCCATCGGCTGATGAATCATAACACGAGAGTGTGTCAGCGCCGAACGTTTTCCTTCTGTTCCCGCAACCAGCAGCACGGCAGCCATCGAAGCGGCCATACCGGTACAGATCGTGGCAACATCACTATTGATGAACTGCATGGTATCATAAATGCCTAATCCAGCATAAACAGAACCACCCGGCGAATTAATATAAATAGATATATCTTTACCAGACTCTACTGAGTCCAAATATAAGAGCTGCGCCTGGAGAGTATTGGCTGTATAGTCATCAATCTGTGTACCCAGAAAGATAATTCTGTCCATCATCCCAGTCGGGAAAACACATCCAACTGAGTCACATTCAACTGACGCTCCTCCAAAATGTAAGGATTCAGATATCCTTGCGACTTGATGACATCATCCAGCACCATACTGTTCATCCCCAAATGCTTGGTAGCAAATTTTCTAAAATCATCCATAATTTAATGGTTTAGTTATTAGTAACAAAAAAGGGTTTTCAACCTCTATTTTTCAAACAAACAAAAGTACAAAAAAATACGGTTAACGTATCCAATACTCTTATCTATAACGAAAATTTTTGGTCAAAAACCCCTTTTTTTAGAAAGTTTTAGCAATCACTTACTTCGACTTACTAAGTTATTATTCAAACATTTTGTTGAATTCTTCCATAGAAACCGTTTTGTGGTTCAAAGTAGCCTTAGCTTTCAATGCGGCAGAAAGTTTGCTTTCTGCAGCACGGTTTACTAAACCTTCTACTGATTCTTGCTTCTTCAGCATTTCTTTTGCATAGTTCTCGAGCATTTCTTCAGGAATGTTCAACATGCCATACTGAGCGAACTGAAGACGGGTAGCTTCCTTGGCCATATTCATCACATCAGCTTGTTCCACTTTAATATCATTATTCTTTGAGCAATTGCTCTTTAATCAGATGCCAAGTCAGTTCTTCAATACTCTTGTCATAGTTTTCAGCAACGAACGCTTCTCCCTTCTCTTCATTATTCAGCAACATGATACGCTTCAGTAACGCATCGGGGAATTCCAACTTACCAATCTTATTAACCAAATATTCACGAACATCGATCAAGAACTTGTAGTTGCTGTCTGCTTCAAACTGCTTTGCAATTCCTTCTTTGATCTTTGCACGGAATTCTTCCTCACTGCTTACAGTGTCTTTGCCAAATACCTTATCGAACAATTCCTGGTTCAATTCTGCGGGAACCATGCGGGTGATCTCTTCCACTTGGAAGCTGAAGTTACCTTTAACGTCCGCAACTTCTTCTTTCTTGATTTTCAACAATGAAGACAGTTCTGCTTCGTTGTTATCAAATGCTACAGCAGGATTAAATACCAGCAACATCATTTACTTTAGCACCGTTAAATATAGTCTTTTGGTCATCGTTCTTCATGTAAGTCGGCATCATTACAGCACCTTCTACCTGAATTCCCCCTTCTTTAGTATTACCGTTTTCATCCAATTCAGCCAACAGACCCTTAATCATGTCTTTGTCTTCATAGGCTTCTACCTTATCATATTTGCCTGCACGCTGAGTATACATCTTCACTTGCTGTTCCACCAATTCGTCAGCCACTTCAATCGTATAATAATCTACTGTATCCTGATTTGTGATTTCAGCATTGAATTCAGGAGCCAAAGCGATATCGAACACAAATTCAAAGTCTTCTTGAGTATCGAAATCGACAGGTTTCATCTTTTCAGCATTAGGCAACGGCATACCCAACATATTCACTTTGTTGTCGCGGATATATTCGTTTACTTTTTCCTGCATCAGCTTATCAACTTCTTCAGCAAGCACAGCTTGCCAAATTGCTTTTTGATAAGACTCATAGGCACCATGCCTTTACGGAAACCCGGTAATGTTAGCTTTCTGACGATAAGTCTTCAATGCTCTTTTCTACTCTTTCCTGATAATCAGCCTTTTTCCGACATTAAAGTAAGCAATGCACTTACCTTGTCAACGTTTTGCAATGAAATATTCATTCTGACTTATTTTATTTAATTGTTACTTCTTTCAGATTTTCTCAAAAGAGGTTGCAAAATTAGTGTTTAATCTTTCAATTACCAAATACACAGGCTAAAAAAACTAATTGACAGCAGAAAGTATCCATTTAAAATGACTGACTAAGAAACCGATTCAAAAAAAAGAAAAAAAAGTTGTTTTTCTTCTTGCAAATTCAAAATTTATGCGTTCCTTTGTGCCCGAACTGGTGATAGATAATATAGCTAGTGATTTTTATTACAAGGTTTTACTTCTGTACGCATAGCACTTACGTAAAACTCTCTGTCGTTCGAATCCCCTATCTTCATTAATAATCACCACTCAGAGAGTATTTTTTATTTTAATTATTTTTATTTTTTCACTATGAACATGTATGTTGGAAACCTTAACTACCGTGTTAAGGAAGGAGATTTGGAACAAGCAATGGCGGCTTATGGAGTTGTAACTTCTGTAAAGGTTATCAAAGACCGTGAAACAGGTAAGTCAAAAGGATTTGCTTTTGTTGAAATGGAAGATGATCAGGATGCTGCTAAAGCCATCAACGAACTGAACGGTTCTGAATTTATGGGCCGTCAATTGGTTATCAAAGAAGCATTACCGAAACGAATGTAATTACTGATTGATACAGACTAAAAAAAAGGCTGCGAATTAACTATTTGCAGCCTTTTTTATTTGGTATTTATTAAGCCTATACGTAACTAATATATCTTTTATTGCATCTGCTGTTTTCGGTTGGCTTCTTCCAATTGGAAGTCTTTACGGCGAAGTACAAAATTGGTTGTTCCCAAATACTTTTCGCGAACAACCGGATTCTCTGCTAGTTCTTCAGGGGTTCCCTGAAACAGAATTTTTCCTTCAAACAACAGATACGCACGGTCGGTCAAGCGCAACGTTTCCAATGCATTATGGTCGGTAATTAAAATACCGATATTCTTATCTTTCAATTTCCATACAATATGCTGGATATCCTCTACGGCAATAGGGTCTACTCCTGCAAACGGTTCATCCAACATAATGAACTTAGGGTCGATAGCCAGACAACGCGCAATCTCCGTACGACGACGCTCGCCTCCTGAAAGCTGGTCTCCCAAATTCTTACGTACTTTCTGCAAACGGAACTCGGCAATCAAACTTTCCAGTTTGTCCTTTTGATATTCGGGACTGGTCTTTGTCAGTTCCAAAACAGAAGCGATATTATCTTCCACACTCATCTTGCGGAATACAGACGCTTCTTGTGCCAAATAGCCGATACCGTTTTGAGCCCGTTTATATACACAGGATAGGAAGTGATATCCAAGTCATTCAAATAAATATGTCCTTCATTGGGTACGATCAAACCGGTAGTCATATAAAACGAAGTAGTCTTACCGGCACCATTCGGTCCCAACAACCCTACAATCTCTCCCTGCTTCACATCAAAGAAACATGACTTACTACCGTACGCTTGCCGTATTTCTTTCACCAGATTTTCTGTACGCAATACCATTTTCATTTTCGGGCATTGCATTTTGTTGTTCTATTTCCAGCTCTGACATATCTACGAATTTTGCGACAAAAGTACTAAAAAAGTTTAGGAAACGCATAACAGAACAGAAAATCAGAACTTCTTTTGCATTTATATAGACAAAAAAGGCTACTTTTGCAGGAAATTGTGAAAACTATGATGATAAGACCCATAACAACCGTAGGGAAATACATCATGCTGATGGGGCGTACTTTTGCACGTCCGGAACGTATGAGAATGTTTTTCAAGCAATACCTCAATGAGATGGTGCAGTTGGGAGTAAATTCTATCGGTATTGTACTGCTCATTTCTTTCTTCATTGGTGCCGTAATTACCATTCAAATCAAATTAAACATCGAAAGCCCGTGGATGCCACCGTTTTGTGGTAGGCTACACTACTCGCGAAATCATGCTGCTGGAATTCTCGTCCTCCATCATGTGTCTCATCCTTGCCGGTAAGGTAGGTTCCAAAATTGCTTCGGAGATAGGAACAATGCGGGTGACCCAGCAAATCGATGCTCTTGGAAATAATGGGAGTCAATTCGGCCGGCTACCTTATTCTGCCTAAAATTATAGCTTTGATGACTATGATTCCTTTTTTGGTAATCTTTAGCATTCCTCGGGAATTATTGGTGCCTTTTGCACCTGTTGGTTCGGAGGCGTGCTGAATGCGGAAGATTTGGAATACGGCTTGCAATATAGTTTCCAGGAATGGTTTGTATGGTGTAGCTTTATTAAATCACTGTTCTTTGCCTTTATCATTTCCAGCGTGTCTGCTATTTCGGTTACACGGTAGAAGGAGGCTCTATTGCAGTAGGTAAAGCCAGTACAGATTCTGTAGTAATGAGCAGTGTACTTATTCTATTTTCCGATTTAGTATTAACACAACTTTTAATGGGATGATACAAGTTAAATCATTATATAAATCATTCGAGGGAAAAGACGTATTGGTGGATATCAATGCTACTTTTAACAATGGTAAGACCAATCTGATTATCGGTCAGAGCGGTTCGGGAAAGACGGTATTAATGAAGTGTATCGTCGGGGCTGCTGATACCCGAAAAGGGAGAGATCCTCTATGACGGGCGTAACTTCCTAAGCATGAACAAGAAAGAAAAAAAAAGACATTACGTCGCGAAATGGGAATGATTTTCCAAAGTGCTGCCTTGTTTGATTCACTGACAGTATTGGAAAACGTGATGTTTCCCCTCGATATGTTTTCTAATGACACCTATCGCGACCGACTGAGACGTGCTCAATTCTGCCTGGACCGTGTGAACCTGATTGAGGCACAAAGCAAATATCCGGGAGAAATCAGTGGTGGTATGCAAAAGCGTGTAGCAATTGCACGTGCCATCGCACTGAATCCGCAATACTTGTTCTGTGATGAACCGAACTCCGGCTTAGACCCTAAAACATCGTTGGTAATAGATGAACTGATTCATGATATCACTACCGAATATAATATGACCACGATTATCAATACCCATGATATGAACTCCGTAATGGGCATCGGTGACAGTATTCTCTACATCTACCAAGGACATAAAGAGTGGGAAGGCACTAAGAATGATGTATTCACAGCAACAAACGAACGCCTGAACAACTTTATTTTCGCTTCCGACTTATTGCGCAAAGTAAAAGAGGAAGAGATTAGGGAAATGGAAAAGAAAAAATAAGGAAATTATCCGCCATAGGGAGGAACCTGTATGTTCATGTTCACCTGAATTGATGACAAATCTGTTTGCATTTTTCCCCCGTTGGGACACTCTGATTTCCAAAAAAGATTTGCTTATGCATTCGGATAGAAACATTCCGTCCATGTAGTAATAAAAACAATGAGACTGTCTCATACTCTTATTCTGAAACAGTCTCATTTGATTTTAATATTAAATACTTTATTTCTGTCTGATAAAGATATTTATCGGCGTTCCTGACAGCTTCCATTTCTCACGTATCTTGTTTTCAAGAAAACGCTTATAAGGCTCTTTCACGTATTGAGGTAAGTTGGCAAAGAACACAAGAAGGAACCTGCGTGTTTGGCAACTGCGTACAATATTTAATCTTAATGTATTTTCCTTTTGTTGAGGGAGGCGGATACGCTTCAATCAACGGCAACATCTCTTCATTCAGACGAGCTGTCGGAATACGGGTAGTGCGGGCATGATATACCTCCTTATTGCAGTTTCCAGCACCTTGAAAATACGTTGTTTTGTCAAAGCGGAAGCAAAGATGATGGGAAAATCCACAAATGGAGCAAAACGTGAGCGGATAGCCTCCTCGTATGACTTCATTACCTTGGCGTCTTTATTCTCTACCAAATCCCACTTATTGACCACTACCACCAGCCCCTTTTGGTTACGCTGGATAAGCGAAAATATATTCAAGTCCTGCCCTTCTATACCACGGGTAGCATCAATCATCAGAATACATACATCCGAGTTCTCAATGGAGCGGATAGAACGGATAACGGAATAATACTCCAAGTCTTCCGTCACTTTATTCTTCTTGCGAATACCGGCAGTATCCACCAAATAGAAATCAAAACCGAACTTCTCGTAACGAGTATAGATAGAGTCACGCGTAGTACCGGCGATCTCTGTCACAATATTACGGTCTTCACCGATAAAGGCATTCACGATAGATGACTTTCCTGCATTCGGACGGCCCACAACTGCAAAACGGGGAATATCCTCATCCAACAGTTCTTCTCCTTCTTTATTAAACTTACTTACAATCAAGTCCATCAAGTCTCCTGTACCGAATCCGCTCAAAGCAGAAATGCAATACGGGTCATCAAGTCCCAATGAGTAAAATTCTGCTGCATTATATTGCAAATCATTATTATCAGTCTTGTTAGCTACCATAATAACAGGTTCTTGGTACGCCGCAAAATAGAGGCTACAGCCATATCCAGGTCGGTAACTCCCGTTCACTACATCCACAACAAACAAGATTACATCTGCTTCATCAACAGCCAACAATACTTGTTTACGGATCTCTTCCTCAAAAACATCATCCGAGTTTACTACCCATCCACCGGTATCAACGACAGAAAACTCATGTCCCACCCATTCCGACTTACCATACTGACGGTCGCGGGTAGTTCCTGCCTGCTCGTTTACAATTGCCTGACGAGTTTTGGTCAGACGATTAAAAAGTGTAGACTTTCCCACATTGGGGCGTCCTACGATTGCTACTAAATTTCCCATTTTCTTTCTTGTTTACGGCTATCACAGTCGATTTTAATCCAATTGATACCCAAAGTTTTTCAATTCTTTGTCCGAGCTTCTCCAGTCTTTATCCACCTTCACAAAAGTTTCAAGATAAACAGACTTCTGAAAGAAATGCTCTAAAGTCTTACGTGCCTCGGTAGCCACCTTCTTCAATGCCCTGCCCTGCTTACCTATGATAATACCTTTTTGCGATTCACGCTCCACATAAATCACCGCATTGATATGGATGCTCTTTGCATCTTCTTTAAATTGTTCTACAACTACTTCGACCGAGTAAGGAATCTCCTTGTCATAATAAAGCAGAATCTTTTCACGAATTATCTCCGTTACAAAGAACCGGGCCGGTTTATCCGTCCATTGGTCCTTACCAAAATAGGGAGGTGAATCGGGCAACAATTCCTTGATGCGTTTCATCACTACATCTATATTAAACTTCGAAGTAGCCGAAATAGGAATAATCTCTGCTTGTGGAATCAATTCATGCCATTCTTCCACCAGCTTTACCAATTCTTCCTGATTAGTCAAATCTATTTTATTAATCAGCAATAAGATAGGAACTTGCAGTTTACGAACCTTTTCGATAAACTCCAGATTCTTGTCAGGTTTCTCTATCACATCCGTTACATACAATAACACATCAGCATCCGCCAGCGCCGACTCCGAAAAAATTAAGCATACTTTCCTGCAACTTATAATTCGGTTTCAATACTCCCGGAGTATCCGAGAATACAATCTGCATATCGTCCGTATTCAAGATTCCCATGATACGATGACGAGTTGTCTGCGACTTGAACGTTGCAATAGAAATACGTTCCCCCACCAGCAAATTCATCAGTGTTGACTTACCTACGTTGGGGTTTCCTACTATATTTACAAATCCTGCCTTATGCATAATTCTTACATTTATTGGTTACAGACAAAAAAACGCATCGGAATACGGATGCGTTCATTTGTATTTGTAGTTTAATGATTATTATCTCTTACTACCATCGTAACCCCATTTCACATAAACGGCTCCATAGGTGAAACCTGCGCCGAAAGCTGTAAATATCAGGTTATCTCCTTTCTTCAGCTGCTTTTCGTAATCCCAAAGACACAACGGAAGTGTAGCACCACTAGTATTACCATATCGCTGAATATTGATCATTACCTTCTCCAAGGGAACTTCCAAGCGAGAGGCAACCGCATCAATAATACGCAGATTTGCCTGATGAGGAATTACCCAGTCGATATTATCTTTATTCAACCATTCTTTTCGGCAATAGTCGCTGTAATATCCGACATATTGGAAACAGCATATTTAAATACTGTTCTACCTTCCTGATAAAGATAATGCATCTTATGATCAACAGTGAAATAAGAAGGAGGACATACAGAACCACCGGCTTTCATGTGAAGAAAAGGAAGTCCCTTACCATCTGTACGAAGAATAGAATCCATAATACCGTAATCTTCTGTAGTAGCTTCTACCATACATGCTGCTGCACCATCACCAAAGATAGGGCAAGTGGCACGATCCTGGTAGTTTACCATAGATGACATCTTATCTGCACCGACAATAATAATCTTTTTATGTCTTCCCGATGCGATAAGTGAAGCAGCAGTTTCCATTAAGTACAAGAAGCCGCAGCAGGCAGCCTGCAAATCAAATGCAAATGCATTCTTCAATCCCAGCTTATCACACAGGATAGAAGCAGTGGAAGGGAAATGATAGTCAGGAGTAGTAGTTGCTACGATTACTGCATCAATGTCAGGATTAGAAGCTGTTTTCTGCATCAGTTGTTTGGCAGCCTTACGCGCCATATACGATGTACCTAATCCTTCTTCATTCAGAATACGTCTCTCTTTAACTCCAATTCGAGTCATAATCCATTCATCATTGGTATCTACCATTCTTGAGATCTCTTCGTTAGTCAAGACATAATCAGGTACATAACCGACTCCTGTTATTACTGCATTAATTTTTTCCATCATTCCAATTTATTAGTTTGTACTCTTACAAAAAAGATAGCCGACAGAGCCGAAGCTCGCCGGCTTTATTTTATAAAACGTACAAACGTGTTTAAAGCTACTGATTAGACAGCAGCTTCTTTTTCGATTGCTAACTTACCTCTATAATAACCGCAAGCTCCACATACAGTGTGGTAAACATGCCATTCGCCGCAGTTAGGACAGATAGCTAAAGTAGGAGCAACTGCCTTATCATGAGTTCTTCTCTTTGCAGTTCTCGTTTTTGATTGTCTTCTTTTAGGATGTGCCATTTTTCTAAACTTTAATTATTATCTAATATTTTCTTTAATTCATTCCATCTCGGATCTATTTCCTGGGGCCCTCATTCGCTGATATCTCCTTCGGGTAACTCCACCGCTATGTCATCATCATCTTCATCATCCGCCGAAATGCGCAAATGCTTACTCAGCTTACCTACCATACCCTTATTGCATTTACCCGGAGCGTGCACATGTTTCATGGGAATATTCAATGCTATGAACTCATACAAGAACCATGCGATGTTAATATACCCATCTTCTTCAGGTACTACAACTATGTCACCCTCTTCCGCAAATGAAGAACCTAACTTTACTTTCAGTTTATCTGAAGTTGAAACAGGTAATTCCATTTCATCCAAGCAACGGTCACACGGTACAATGACAAAGCCTTCAGTTTGAAAATCCAACAAAAAAACACCGGATGTCTTTTTCACATTCAGTTCCACTGCCAGTTTCCCTTTCTGTACTTCCGGTCCATCCAGATCTACAAAGAATTGATTATCCAGCGTAAACTCATACTTAGCAGAGTCCGCTTTCATATTCTTCAATTCAATCTTATATTTATCAAACTTTCCCAAAGCAATACTATATAAATCGGGCGACAAAGATACAAATAATATTCCATTATCATACCATAATTGGCAGATATTTTTTGAATTTAACTCCTTTTTCGACCGTTTTTATCTATTACAAAGACTTTCTTCGGCTCAGTTGTAATT